>JAABUN010002573.1_pt1 | contig 31565 bp, 32 predicted proteins | sample 5559311 | NCBI WGS metagenome assembly JAABUN01 (sample SAMN10711877, study PRJNA513370) | rock metagenome | isolation source: Antarctica rocks | place: Antarctica: Victoria Land, Siegfried Peak sud | reverse complement strand
CACCGATGGCGGCCTTTCAGCGAGTCCTTGGCCTCGGCACGCAGCAGGAGCCCACTACCTACGAAGAGATCGCGTCGGAGGGGCCCGGCGCCGCCCGACGTACAGCGGAGTTAACCGGATAAGCATGTCCTGGCTAACTGGCCTGCCCGCTGGCAGTGGTGTGGTGGAGGGTCAGGCGACGGAGGTGACGTCGGCCTGGCTGTCCTCCTTGCCCGGCCACATCTTCGCCCCCAGGACCCCGCCGAGGGTGGCCGCTGCCCAGGACAGGCCCAGGCCGAGTACGGCGTAGCTAGCGGCGTCCCGGGCGGCCCGTACGGCCCGGGCGGCGTCGACCTCGGGCAGGTTGGTGCGTTGCAGCGCGCTGGTCTGGGTGAGCACGTCGGCCAGCGAGCCGAACAGCGACCCGCCACCGAACAGGATGAGGAACAGGAACGCTACGACACCCAGGGCCCACACCAGGATGCCGTGCAGCAGCCCGGAGCGGACTCCTCGCCACATCGTGGTCGCCCCGGCGGTGAGCCCGCCGAGGAAGAACGCGAACAGCCCGATCAGGCCGGTGATGACCGGTGCGCCGGCGCCGGCGTCGTTGGCGCCGGGGGTCAGCCAGCCGAGGGCGAAGAACGCCAGTTCCAGCAGCAGGAAGGTGGGCAGGGCGACGATCAGCCCGGCCCACACCGGTCCCCACCGCACCTGGTCGCGGCGCTGCTCGGGAACGGCGACGCTCACCGGCCGGGGGCTCTCGGTGTGCTCGGTATGCTCGGTGTGCTCCACGAGCGTGTCCTGCCGGACCGGCCGGATCGTCTCCGGTGACAGCGGGGGGGCGCCGACCCGTTCGGATCCGGTGGGTGGAGGCGTGCTGCCGAGACCTCGTCCGGCTGGCTCTGTGTTCCTGGCCATGGTCATCCTCTCCTCGGATGGGTGTTGACGACCGGCGCGGCTGGCACTGGCCGGGGACAGGTGGTGCGTGTGCTGCAGGTGGCGTCTGCGGCACTGCTGCACGGCGTCGCTGGTGGTGTGCCCGCACGCCGCCGGTGACCTCGCCTGCCGGCTGTCGGTCTCCTTACGACCCCGGATCAGCCTGTCGACGGTCCCTGCTGTGGTGGCGGGCACGCAGTCGGGTGAGGACGAGCCCCGCGGCAGCTGCGGTCAGGACGGCGAACAGGAACCCCAGCAGGTAGAGCACGAGGACGTCCAGCAACGGCCGGTCCCCGGTCATGAGGCCCAGGACGAGCCCGAGGAAGGACCCGAGGACTCCGCCGGTGAGCACCAGCCGATGAACCGGCCCGGGCCAGCGGGCGCTGTGGAGCACCGGCACGCTGCCGCGCCGGGTCTTCGTCGGGGTGCCTGCTGACTGTCTCATGACGTCACCTCTCGACTGGCGGACTCGGGCCGACCGAGCGCGCTGGGGAGAAGCCCCACCAGGGTGCTGGTCGCTGGTCTGCTGGTCAGCCGCCGGCGCCGGGCGAGGGGGTGGGGCCGGCGCCGCTGCGGGTGATCTCGCCCAGGGTCAGCTGCACGGTCTGCTGGTCACCCTGCCGCTGGCGCACCAGAGACACCTGCTGGTCCGGCCGTAGCGCGCGCAGCCCGCCCAGGAAGTCCTCGATGGTGCGCACCGGCTGGTTGTTGAGGGCGGTGATGACGTCCCCGGGTCGCAGTCCGGCCTTGGCTGCCGGGCCGTCGGCGACGACGTCGAGCACCAGCACCCCGTCGGCGCTCGGCAGCCCGAGCTGCTCAGCGACCTGCGGGTGATGCGGCCGGGCTGGATGCCGACGAACGCGCTGCGCACCTCGCCGTTGGTCAGCAACTGCTCCACGACGTCGACGACGGTGGCGCTGGGGATGGCGAAGCCGATCGCCACCGCCCCGGCAGCCGGAGGGATGTACGCGTCGTTGATCCCGATGACCTCGCGGTCCGCGCTGACCAGCGCTCCTCCGGAGTTGCCGGGTGAGATCGGCGCGTCGGTCTGGATGAGGTCGACCAGGGCGGTGCTCTGCTGGGCCGAGCCGGGGATCTCGCGGCTCAGGCCGGAGATGATCCCGGCGGTGGCGGTGCCCTCGAAACCCAGCGGGCTGCCCAGCGCGAGCGCCAGGTCCCCGACCTGGGGCAACTTGGTCTGGAAGGTGGCGGCCGGCAGGCCGGCGCGTTCCACGCGGACGACCGCCAGGTCGGTGCCGACGTCGGCGGCGAGCACCCGGCCCTCGACGCGCCTGCCGTCGGCGAACGCGACCTGCACCTGCTGGGCGCCACGCACGACGTGCTCGTTGGTGACGATGATGCCGTCCTCGCGGTAGATCACCCCGCTGCCCAATCCGCCCTGGGTGAAGATGGTGACGACCGACGGCTCGACGGCCCGGATGATCTCCGGGATCTGGTCGACGACCCCCCCGGGAGCCGTCCTGGCCGGTGATGCGGGAGGCGCGCCAGACGGGGTGGCGGTTCCCGCCGTCGAGCCCGCTTGCGTGGCGCTGTCCGCGGCGGTGCACCCGGTCAGCAGGGCCACCGAGCAGGCCAGGGCGACCGCGACGGTCCTGGGCCGGGTGGACCGGTACCGCCCGCCGGGAAGCCGGCCCGCCGCCCCCGCCCCCGCCGGCGCCGGTGCGGGTGCTGGGGCGCTCCGGCCGGTCATGCGGTGTCCAGAGCTGCGGCAGGGACGTCGAGCTGGACACGGTCCCCGCTCACCGCGATGACGTGCTCGGCGGCGACGTAGAGGTCACCGACCAGCAGACCGGTCGCTCTGATGCGCAGGCAGCCCAAGCGAACCAGCCGCTCCTGGTGCTGCCCGGGCAGGCTGGTCCCGGCGGTGAACCCTCCCGCGCGGTCCACCACTCGAGCGCCACTGCCCGGTCCCCGGCGACCCTGCCCGCTCCGGGGGTGCGCCTCGTCCCGCATCACCTCAGCGACGGCCCCGACGTCGTGGCCAGCACGGTCGACGACCGACATGCCCTTGACTGCGTGCTTGATCGGACCGGGATCATCGACCCCGAGAAGTGACCAGGTCATGTCATGCCTCTCCGTGTGTAGACGACAGCTCGACGACCGCTACTGCCTCTCCTCTGGAGGGCTCGATGCCCACCCACTTCATTCACCCCACTGCTGGGCGCCTTGCGGTCGGCTTACGACGCCACGGCGGATCGGCGCACTGAGCCACGGCGGATCGGCGCACTGAAAGGTGTCCGTCAGGGACCACCCGGCCCGTGGGGTAGGAGAGGTGCATGCGACCTCCGCAGCTGCTGCACGTCGAGGACGACGCTCCGCTGCGCCGCAGCGTGCTCCTCACACTGGCCGACGAGGGCTTCGGGGTGCGAGAGGCCGCGAACGGCGAGCAGGCCCTGCGTCAGCTCGACTGCGCACCGGATGCGGTTCTGCTCGACCTCGGCCTACCCGACATCGACGGGTTCGAGCTGTGCCGTCAGATCCGACACCGTTCCGGAAGTCCGATCTTCATCCTCAGCGTGCAGAAGGGCCCCGACGACGTCGCCCACGCACTGGCTGCCGGCGCCGACGACTACTTGCCCAAGCCGTTCTCCACCGCCGACCTGGCCCGCCGCTTCCGCGCGCTGCTGACACCCGGCCCTGCGGACGCATCGACGGACAACCCCGGCGAGGACCTCCATGGCGATCACGGCGGCCTGTCGGGCCCGCCCCTCGGCCTGACCGTCACCGAGTCGCGGCTGCTGTCCGCGCTGGCCGCACAGCGCGGCCGCGGGCTGGACCGTGACGCACTGCTGCGCCAGGTCTGGGGGACACCCCCGATAGCCGGGTCTGCCGTGCTGGTCGCCCGCATCCACTCCCTGCGCAGCAAGCTCGAGGCCGCCGGTGGCCCTTCGATCGGGACCACGGGCACCGGTTACCTTCTGCAGGCCTGAGCACAGCCAGTCCGAGCAACCCGCCCCCGCGGGGGGCAGCGGGGAGAGGTACGTGTTCGGTGCAGAGCAGCGCTGGCGCAGGCTCGGCATGCGGCACCGGGTGCACACGGTGTTCCTGTCCGCCGGGGTGCTGCTGGCGCTGTCAATCGGGCTGGTGATCTGGGTGTTGGCCTACGGATACCTGGTGGACCTGCGGCAGAACTCGGGCGCCCGGCAGGCACAGGCGTCCGCGGCGACCGTGGAGCGGCTCCTGACGCCGGCGGACCCTGCGTTGCCCCAGCAGGCCCAGGATCTGGCAGGCGTGAACGAGTCGGGCATTGTGGTGCTGCGCGGCGATCAGGTGCTGGCCGCGACCGGGCTGACCCCGCGGCAGATCCCGCAGCGCTTTCAGCAACGCGTCGACGCCGGACAGCGGGTACGCCAGCGGGTGCGAATCGACGGCGAGGTACGCCTGCTGATCGGCATCCCCCTGCGCACCGGGGCCAGCTACTTCCAGTCCCTGCCGTTCCGGGAGCTGAACACCGCACTGGCCCGGCTCCGGGTCGCCCTGCTCGTCGCCGCGGCCGTCAGCATGCTGCTGAGCCTGCTGCTGGCCCGGATGGCGATCCGGGGCGCGCTGCGACCGGTCGAGAAGCTGACCTCCGCCGCACACGCCGTCGCCCGCGGGGAGCTGGACACCCGGATGCCGGAGGACGACCGCGACCTGGCCGAGCTGGCTCGGGTCTTCAACACCACCACCGGTGACCTGGAGCGCCGGGTACGGGCCGACGCCCGGTTCGCGGGCACCGTCAGCCACGAGCTGCGCACCCCCCTGACCACCATGGCCAATGCCGTCGCTCTGCTCGAGCGCCGTCGGAGCCAGCTGCCGGAGATCGCGCAGGAGGCGGTGCAGCTGCTCGGCTCCCAGCTGGCCCGGTTCCAGCGGCTGCTACTGGACCTGCTGGACATCGCCGTTGCGACCGACAAGCCGGACAGCCTGGTCCTGGAGCCGGTGGAACTCACCGGGCGGGTCCAGGCGCTGGCCGCCGCAGAGGGGTGGGGTCCGGTCCAGGTCCGCGGCGCACCCCTGATGGTGCGCGCCGACCCGCGTGCGCTGGACCGCATCGTGTCCAACCTGGTGCGCAACGCCCAGACCCATGGGCAGGGGCTGGTCGGCGTGGGGGTGCTGCGCCGCGACGACACCGCCTGCATCGAGGTCGAGGACGCCGGTCCTGGCGTGCCTGCCGGCGAGCGTCAGCACATCTTCGAGCGCTTCGCCCGCGGCGCCCCCAGCACGGCGGGAAGTCCACCGGGGATCGGGCTGGGGCTGGCGTTCGTCGCCGAGCTGGCGGTCCTGCAGCACGGCAGCGTGAAGGTGCAGGACCGGCCGGCGGGCGGCGCCCGCTTCACCGTCGAGCTACCGCTGGTCGTGCCGTGAGAGCGGCACGGCGGCCAGCGGCCCGCAGCGCCGTACCCGGTCTCGCCTTGGCCGTGTGTCTGTGCTTAGGCGGGTGTGGTGTGCAGTCTGAGCGCGATCCTCAGCCGCTGCCCTCCCCAGCACCCCCGTCCTCCCCCACCACTTCCTCCGCCCCCGACACCGGATGACTCCTGCCGTGGACCGTGCGCCAGGATGGGCGAGTGGTCGACCCGCCCGGACCCGCCCGGCTGCTGCTCGTGGAGGACGACGACGAGGTCCGCCGCGCACTGCGACTGACCCTGCGGGACGAGGGCTATGAGGTCGTGGAGGCCGCCACTGGCCGGGAGACGCTGCTGAAGCTCGGTGACGTCGATGCCGTGTTGCTGGACCTGACGTTGCCCGACACCGACGGGGTGCACCTGTGCCGTCGCATCCGGGCGGCCGGCAACCTGCCGGTGATCATGGTGACCGGGCGGACCGATAGCGGTCAGGTCGTGGCGGGGCTCGAGGCCGGCGCGGATGACTACGTCACCAAGCCGGTGATCGGTGAGGTACTGGCGGCCCGGGTTCGCGCTGTGCTGCGCCGGGTTCGACCCACCCTGGCCCGTCGGCTGCAGGTCGGTGACCTGGAGCTGCTGGTCGAGGAGGGCACCACCCGCCGTGCCGGCCGGGAGCTGCACCTGACGCACACCGAATTCCGGCTGCTGGTGGAGCTGGCCGCACACGCCGGGCACGTGGTCACCCGCGAGCAGCTGCTCCAGCACGTCTGGGGCTACGACTACTTCGGTGACACCCGCCTGCTCGACGTCCACATCCGCCGGCTGCGCAGCAAGGTCGAGCGCGACCCCGACCACCCGGAATTGGTGACGACAGTGCGCTCCGTCGGCTACCGCCTGCTGCCACAGCCCGCCGACGGAGCGGCGCCGCCACCGGTCTAAGACCCACCAGGGGGCGCCAGCGGCTCACCGCAGGCCAGGGCGGCGCATGACCATCGTCGCCCGGCCGTGGCGGTGGCATCGCCGTCACACGAGCGCAAGGTCGGGGTGGGACACCCTCAGCAGGCCACATGCAGGCCGGTCGAGCATGGAGTGATCGCGATGATGAAGTGGCGTCGCAGGTGTTCCGGCAGGGAGCCGTCCGGCGTTTGGCGGCATGGCACCAAGGCGGAGCGAACGGCGGTGGCCTGCGCCTGGCGTTGGTCGGTGTGCTGGTCCTGCTGACCGTGCTGAACCGGGACGCTCGGCCCTCTGCAGTGGTCGCGCTACTGGCCCACAGCGGGGTGCTGTGGTGCCTGCGGTCCCGGGTTCGCCGGCGCGGACGCCAGGACCGGTTGCTCGCCGAGGAAGCGGCCCGCGGTGTGGCACAGCTGGAGCGCTGGCTGGTGACCGGCCCGCGAGCCTGACGGACCCGCCGAAGGCGCAGCTCGGGCATCGCCGACGACGCTCACCTGCAGGTCGGCTGGCCGCCGGTTCGACAGGCACTTGTAAGACAGCCCGGGCCCGCCCGGGCAGACCAGGGACATGACGTTGGGACAGGTCGGGCGCGGTAGCCGGTGGGTGCTGTCGTTGGCTCTGCTCGGCCTGACGGCCAGCGGCTGTGCGTGGCCGACATCGAGCGGTTCGGCGGCCGAGCCGGAGGCCCGTCCGGCGCAGACGCACTTTGAGATCGCGATCGACGACGCGTTCCAGTACGAGCCGGCGGTCCTGACCGTCGCGCCGGGGACCATGGTCGAGGTGGTGAACCGGGCGGACACAGCGCACAGCGTCACCGCCGACGCCGGCGCGCCGGCCTCCTTCGACACCGGGATCATCCCGGCGGGCGACACCCGGCAGTTCCAGCTCGACCAGCCCGGCCGGTACGGCTACCACTGCTCGCGCCACCCGGATCTGATGCACGGCCTGATCGTCGTCCAGTAGCCACCGCCGACCGTCGGAGCAGCCATGCCCCTGTCCCGTCTCACCCGCCGGATCCGCTTCAGCTGGTTCGCGCCGGCCCTGTGCCTGGCGCTGACCGGCGCCGGCCTGGCCGGGTGCGGCGGCAGCAACGCCGTCCAGCCGGAGGGCACCCCGAACCTGGCGGACCTGCGGCCCTACCTGGGCAGACAGGTCACCGTCACCGCGGAGGTCGCTGCGCTGAAGAGCCCGCGGGCGTTCACCATCATCGGCCGGGAGGGCAGCGGCGCCGAGCCGCTGCTGGTGGTGCACCCGCCCAGCGACCCGATCCGCGAGGCTCTGCCGATCACCGTGACCGGCACTGTCGGGATCTTCGATGCGCAGAAGAACCTGGTCGGGGAGCAGGACCCGGCCCGGCTGACGCAGTACGACGGCAAGCCGTACATCAACGCGACCCGCGTCGCGGCGCCGGCGCCCGGGTGATGGTGACGTCCGGCCGACCCGCCCCGCGGCTGCATGGAAGACCGGGACCATGGCAGTACCGGTGACGCTGCGGGACGGCACCCCGGCTCTGATCTGGCCGCTGCTGCCCACCGACGCCAGAGGTCTGCAGGAGAACTACGCGAGGCTGTCGGCCGACTCCCGCTACTCCCGCTTCCTGACCGGCACCCCCGCACTCACCGACAAGTTGCTGCGGGTTCTCATCGACGACGTCGACGAGGTCGATCACATCGCACGGGTGCTGATGACCTTCCCCAGCCAAGGTCCGGAGCAGGCCGCGGGTGTGGGCCGGATCCTCCGCTACCACGACTCGTCCAGGACAGCTGACGTCGCGGTGACCGTGGCGGACCGGTGGCAGGGCCGCGGCGTCGCCACCGCGCTGCTGGCCGAGCTCGTGGGACAGCGCCCGGACGGGGTCGACGAACTCCTCACCCAGGTCGCCATCGACAACACCGCTTCCCTGGCCATGCTCGCCCGGCTCGGCGCGGCCTCCACCAGCCTGGCCGGCCCCGGGGTGGTTGATGTCCGCGTGCCGCTGCCACCCGTGCTTTCCCACGTTGGCGGTCTGGGAGCGAGCAGCCGGCGGCTCGCTGACTCACTACCCCACGGTTACCGGTAGCGCTGCGGCATGCAGGTGCTGCTGGCGTTCTCCGTCGTGCTGTTCGCCGGGGTCCTGCTGTCCGGTCTGGCGCACCGCACCATCCTGTCGACCGCCGTGCTGTTCCTGCTCGCCGGTGTGGTGCTGGGCGACGGGGCGACCGGGGTGGTCGACCTGCGCCCGGATGACGACCTGGTGGTCGGGCTGGCCGAGCTGGCGCTGTTCAGCGTGCTCTACACCGACGGGATGCGGGTCGGCCTACGCGATCTGCGCAAGGCGTGGCGGCTGCCCGGGCGGGCGCTGATCCTCGGGATGCCGCTGACGTTCGCAGTCACCGCGCTGCTGGGGCACGCGGTGGCGGGCCTGAGCTGGGGCGAGGCGATGCTGGTGGGAGCGGTCCTGGCACCCACCGACCCGGTGTTCGCCTCCGCCATCGTCGGCCGGGCGGAGGTGCCGGGCAGGCTGCGCTCCCTGCTCAACGTGGAGAGCGGGCTCAACGACGGCCTGGCGCTGCCCGTGGTGCTCGTGCTGCTGGCGGTGCTGGGCGGAACCGACGTGTCGGTCGGGCAGCTGGCCGGAGAGCTCGGCGCCGGGGTCCTGCTCGGGGCGGTGATCCCGCTGGTCGCCGCCGGGCTGCTGCGCAGCCGCTACACCTCCACCACCCCGCTGTACGCCTCGCTCGGCGGCCTGTCGATCGGGCTGGTCGTGCTCGCGGCCGCCGAGCTCACCCACGCCAACCTGTTCCTGGCCGCGTTCACCGCCGGCATCACCCTGGCCACCGTGGCGCCGCAGGTGGAGGAGAGCTTCGGGGAGTTCGGGGAGCTGGTCACCGAGCTGCTCAAGCTCGCCGCGATCCTGGTGTTCGGCGCGCTGGTCTTCCCCGCCTTCCTCGGGGAGATCCCGCTCAATGGTTACGTGTTCGCCGTCCTGGCCCTGCTGCTCGCCCGGCCGCTCGCGATCGGGCTGGCACTGCTGGGCAGCCGGCTCCCGCTGCCGGAGCGGGCCGCCGCCGCCTGGTTCGGCCCGAAGGGCTTCGCCTCGGTCGTCTACGGCCTGATCGTGCTGGAGTCCGGGTTGGCCTCCGCCGACCAGCTGTTCCACCTCATCGCCCTGGTGATCTTCGCGTCGATCCTGGCGCACTCGTCCACCGACGTCCCGATCGCCCACGCCTTCGCCCGCCCGACCGGCCCGGACAGCGAGCGGCCGGGCTGAGGCAGGTCAAACGGCTGGTTCGCAGCGCGTGACGTCCTGCTGCAGGGGCTGGTCGGTGAGCTCGATCGGGACCTGGACGGTGGTGCTGCCGGCCCGCTCGAAGGTGAAGGTCACCGGCACGCTCATCCCGGAGCGCAGCGGCTGGTCCAGCCGCAGGTCCACCCGGTAGTTCACCTCCGGCCCGTTCGGCACGGTGGGCGCGGGGGTTCGCACCAGCTCCATCGCCGGCAGCGGCACCCGGCCCACGATCTCGGCCGTCCCGTCGCAGTCCCGGTCCACCAGCAGCCGGCTGACCTCGGCCGCCGGGGTGCTCACCGCGAGCAGCGCGTCCGGGACCTCCGCCTGGTTGAACAGCGTCACCTTGAGCCGGACCACCTCACCGGCCCGGTAGCGGGTGTCGCGGGGCTCCTCGATCGACACATCACGCAGCAGCACCTCCCCCACCCGCGCGTTGACGCCACCGGCGCCGTGCAGGAACTCCGACTCGCTCTCCAGCGGACGTTCGCCGCCGCAGCCGGCCAGAGCGAGCCCCAGGCAGCCGGTCAGCACAGCCCCGGCCGCTCGTCGGGTGGTGAAGGACATGCCGCTGGTCTGCCCGCCCCACCCTGCACCGCCCGGCAGGCCGCCTTGCGGACGTCTGACGATCGCCGCGCCGGTGGTGCGGGGTCAGGTGGGCGCGGCGAGGCTGGCCCCCCGGCCGTACCTGTCCGTCCAGGGTCGGATAGGGAGGTCAGGTGAGCGGAGCCGTCCGGGATGGGGACGGTTCGGCTGTGGGTGCTAGGCGGCTGAGCGGCGGGTACGCCCGGTGGTCGTGCGGCTGCGCTGGGTGGTGATCGCCGGCTGGGTCGCGGTCGGGCTGTCGCTGCTCGGACCGGGCAGCGCGGCCTCCGGTGATGATCTCGGAGGGTTCGTCTCCGCGGACAACCCGGCGATCGCCGCCGAGATCCGGTCGTTCCAGGCCTTCGGGTTCCCCCTGAGCGCAGCCGCACGGTGCTTGTGCAGCGCGACCCGGACGGGTTGTCGGTGTACGCGCAGGCCGAGGCGGTGCTGCGTGCCGTCGCGGTCGACCAGCAGGCGTACGACGCCGGCCCCATCCGGGGCGCTCTGCCGGTGCCGAACGCGGTGTTCCCGGGCGCGGCCGAGCGCGGTACCGCTGTGCTGACATACCTGTTCCTGCCCCCCACAGCCGGTTTCGCCGACCAGCGGCAGGCCGCGCAGGACTTCGCCCGCCAGCACCTGGACGACCCGGACGACGCGTACGTCGGGGTGACCGGTTCGGTCCCGGCCCGGGCGGAGCAGGCGGCGCTGATCGAACGGTCCCTGCCGCTGGTGGAGACCGTCACCGTCGCGGTCATCGCCCTGATCGTCGCTGTCAGCTTCCGCTCGCTGGTCGCGCCGCTGGTGGCGCTGTTCGTGGCCGGCATCGCCACCGTCTCCACCCTGCAGGTCGTGGCCTTGCTGGCCGGTCTGCTGGGGATCAGCGTCCCCGCCGACCTCGAGCCGCTGATCGTGGCGCTGCTGTTGGGGGTGGTGACGGACTACAGCGTGTTCTTCCTGTCCAGCCTGCGCGGGGAGCTGGCCGCCGGCGCGCCCTCCCGCCAGGCGGTGCTGCGCGCCACGGCCCGCACCGCCCCGATCGTGGCGGTCGCCGGGCTCACCGTCGCCGCCGGCACCGCCGCGCTCCTGGTGGCGCGTTCGGCGCTGTTCCGCGGGCTCGGTCCCGGGTTGGCCCTGACGGTGCTGATCGGGCTGGTCGTCGCGGTCACGCTGGTACCCGCCGTGCTCGCGGTCCTCGGTCCGGCGGCGCTGTGGCCGAGCGCGCCGCGCGGCGCACCGGCGCCCCCGCCGGCCTCCTGCGCGGACCTGGCCACCGCGCTGACCCGACCGCGCACCGCCTCGGTGGTGACGGCGCTGGCGGTCGCCGGGCTGCTGCTGGCTGCGTTGCCGCTGCGGCGCCTGCAGCTGGGGGTGTCCTTCATCGGCTCGCTGCCGCCCGACTCGCGCGTCGCGCAGGCCGCGCGGCAGGCCCCGCGCCGGCTTCGCGCCCGGCGTCCTGGCTCCCACCGAGGTGCTGCTCGAGGGCAGTGGGGTGGCCCGGCAGCCGGAGGCGGTGGCCCGGCTGGGCGCCCTGCTGGAGGCACGGCCGGGGGTCGACGCCGTCGTCGGGCCGGGCCTGCTGCCCGTCGCCGACCGGTACGGCGTGTTCCTGGCCCGTTCCGGTGACGCCGCCCGGTTGCTCGTCGTGCTGGACGAACGGCCGCTGACCGCCTCCGCGATCGACACGGTGCGCGCTCTGCGGGACGCGTTGCCCGCACTGCTCGAACAGGCCGGGCTGTCCGGCGCGTCCGCGTCGCTGGCCGGCGACACGGCGCTGTCGGCCGCGATCGTGCAGGACACCACCCGTGACCTGTTGCGCATCAGCGTCGCAGCGCTGCTCGCCAACCTGGTGATGCTTGTGCTATTCCTGCGGGCGGTGGTGACCTCACTGCTGCTGCTGGCCTCCAGCGTGCTGGCGCTGGCCGCCTCGCTGGGCCTGACGGTCCTGGTGTTCCAGGACCTGCTGGGCAACCCCGGGCTGACGTTCTACGTGCCCTTCGCCGCCGCTGTGCTGCTCGTCTCGCTGGGTTCGGACGACAACATCTTCGCCGTGGGACGGGTGTGGGAGCTCACCCGGCACCTGCCGCTGCCCCGGGCGATCCAGATCGCCGTGCCGGACACCACCCGGGCGATCACCGCTGCCGCGCTGACGCTGGCGGCCAGCTTCGGGCTGCTCGCGCTGGTACCCCTGCGGCCCTTCCGGGAGCTGGCGCTGGCGCTGGCCCTGGGGATCGTGCTCGACGCGGTGGTGGTGCGCGCGCTACTCGTCCCGAGCCTGCTCACCCTGCTGGGCGACCGGGCCAGCCGGCAGGTACGGCGCTCAGCCCGAGCCCGACGCGCCGAGACCGCGACGCCGGCGTGACAGAGCCTGCTGGCCGAGCGGGGCTGCCTGGCCGAACTTGTCGAGGATCGCCGGCGTCTGGCCCCGGCAGGCCGCGGACAGCGGCAGCAAGGCGCTGACGGGGCCGGGTCGATGCTCGGCGGCGGCGACAGCATCGACGACGTCGCCTTCTGCGGGCCGGCGCCGCGGCGATGTTGTTCGACGCCTCTTCGATGGCGGGCGACAATCGGGAGCTGGCTGCGGGCGTTCAAGTGTTCCAACGTCCGCCGGGCTCGACGCGGTTAACCATGAGTTGCTGGACCGGCTCTGGGCTGCTGGTGCTGCCCCCGCCGACCCAGGGGACCGTTCACGATCGACCTGGACTCCATGATCGTGCCGGTCCACGGGCGGCCCAAGCAGGACTGGCGTTCGACTACACCAGGGTCCGCGGCCACCACGGCAGGTGCGACCGCGCGCAGACCGGGCAGCGTTGGGCTGTCTGACCAAGGCGTGACACCGGCTGAAGATCGGGTCCAGCGGTGGTTCGGGCTTAGGAGGGCGGCAGCGCGACGGTGACCTGCGCCGTCCCGATCTTGGTGAACGAGTCGAGTGCGGTGATGCCGAACGCGTCGTTGAGCATCTCGGCGGCGGTCATGCTCAGGGTGAGAGTCGTGCCGGTCAGCGTCGCCGTTCCGGCCGGCCCGGTGCGATCCAGTGGGCCGAGGGTGCCGCCGGTAAGGGCCAGCAGCGGAGCCTGCTGGGCGAGCACCTTGTCCCCGACGGCGATCGTCCCGCGGACCAGGTTGTCGTCGGGGTCCACGACCAGGTCGGTGAGCTGCACCGATCTGCCGGCTGCGCTCAGCCGCAGCCCCGACCCCTGGTGCTCGATCTCGCCCTGCGCGGGAGGGCTCACCGCGGAGGCGGGGTCGTCGTACCGCAGCTGCCCGCCGGTGATCGGGAAGGTGGCAGTGCCCTGGTCGACCGAGGCGGTGCCGACCACACCGACCTCTACCCCGAGCACGGTCAGGGCGCGCAGGAAGCCGGGGTCGAGCATCACCTGGGTCTGGACCCCGGTGAGCTCGTCGATGTCCAAGATCGGCGTCGGGCTGGGCGCCAGGGCGGCGGGCGGAGCGGCGATGTCGCCGTTGTCGCCGGCGATGCCGCCGCGGTCTCCGGCGACCCCAGCGGTCTGCTCCTCGGCAGGGGCCCCGCCCCAACCGCAGGAGCTGAGGGTGAGCAGCAGCGCGCTGCAGCCGGCCAACAGCGCAGCCTTGGCGTGGAGAGTGTTCATGGTGCTCCTGTCCCAGGGATGCGGGTGTCACACGGGTGCGGGTGCCAGCACGAAAGCGTCGCGGCGGCGCTCAACCGACCGGTTCTGATCTAGCCCGGGCAGGTCAGCGCGTGAGCCGGTTCGGCTTCGCCTCGTGGGGTCCTTGCCGGGAGAGCCAGAAGCCGGCGGCCAGCACGACCAGTCCCACGGCGATGTCGTTGACGTACGCCGCGACGACGCGGTCGAGGTAGCCGTACCGCAGCACGACCGGGGCGATGACCAGCAGCATGCCGGTGCTCATGACCAGGACGGGAACTCCACGGCTGGCCGACCAGGCCAGCAACCGCAGGCTCGACAGGGCGAGCAGCACGACGGCGGCAAGGACGTCGACGGTCAGCGCTCGCTGGGCGTAGCCGTACCCGAGCAGCCACCAGCCCATGAGCAGCCACAGCCCACTCAACAGAACGATCAGGCCAGGGACCCGGCTCGGGACCGGGCTGCGTCGTAGCGACGGACGGCATCTGCCCCGCTGGTGGACCAGGAGTGGGTGGTCGTCGAGCGCGCCATGGTTCTTCCGATCGTGCTGCCGTCGGGGTCGTCGTCAGGGTGCCCCCGCAACCCGGGGGTGCTCGCCTCGGCGGCGACCGCAAGATGACCGTCACACCCGGCGCCCGCTGTCGTTCGCCGACCCGCACCGGCCAACGTCCGTCAGTCGCTGCTCGCCGCTGGCGGAGCAGGCACCCGCACGCTGCCGGTGCCCTGCGGAGCGGCGGCGGCGCGGCTGGTGTCGGGCTCGCTCTGATGTCTGCCCGTGAGGTGGGCGACGGCCTGGTAGGTCGCGGCGACGAGCGGGACGGCCAGGATCGCTCCGATGATGCCCAGCAGCAGGGTGCCGCAGGTGACGGCGATCAGGATGGCGAGTGGGTGCAGGCTCACTGCCCGTCCCATGACCAGGGGCTGGAGCACGTTGCCCTCGATCTGCTGCACGGCCAGCACGATCACCAGCACGATCAGCGCGTCGCGCAGGTCGTTGGTGACCAGGGTGACCAAGACCGCGGCTGCCCCGGCCACGGTTGCGCCCAGGATCGGTACGAAGGCGGCGAAGAACGTCAGCAGCGTGAGCGACAGCCACAGCGGCACGCCGAGCACGAGCAGCCCGGCCCCGATCAGGACGGCGTCGGCGAGCGCGATCAGCACGATGCCGCGGGTGTAGCCGGTCAGCGCTGCCCAAGCCTGCCGCCCGGCCCCGTCGATCCTGGCCCGCCGGCCTGCAGGTGCCCAGCTCAGCGCCCACCGCCACATCGTCGGGCCGTCCTTGAGCAGGAAGAACACCGCGAACAGCACGAACACCGCCGCCCCGAGCATGTGCAGCACGGTGGTGGCACCGGCCACCGGGGTCGGTGCCGCCTGCTGCAGGTAGCCCACCAGGCTGTCGCGCAGCGCACCCAGCTGCGCCGGGTCCAGGTGCAGCGGCCCGTCGACGAGCAGGCTGCGCAGCTCGTCGATGCCGGAGGTCACCGCGGTCCCCAGCTGCCCTGCAGTGCCCCGGACCCGGGAGTAGATCAACAGGCCGGCGGCGGCGGGCGCGGCCAGCAGCAGGACGATGGCGCCGAGCGCCGCCAAGCCGGCGGGTGCCCCGAGCCGGCGGAGCCGGCCGGCGAGGGCAGCTAGCAGCGCCGTCAGCAGGACCGCGATCGCCAGCGAGTAGGTCACCAGCGCCACGCGCAGCAGCAGGGTCGTGACGAACCACAGCACGGCGCCCACCAGCAGCGCCGCCGCGCTGACACCGGCCAGCCGACGCAGCCACGCAGGTAGCATTGCGAGCCCGGTGAGCGCGGGCCGAGATCTGATGCCGGGGGTGAGCTGCATCCGGGCTTCCTGGGTGTGTGTCACAGCGGCCTTCCTGTCCTGGGCTGTGTGCTGGTAGGACCAGGGGACACCGCAGATGCCGGCCGAGGCCAGTGGTCTCAGGTTCGCGCGAGCGTGCCAGGGACCTCGTTGGGGCGTCGCCGCGTCCGACTTCCCTGCTCTGGGTGCTAGGTCATCTGGGCGATCAGTCGTTCGGCCTCCGTGGTGCCGTCGGGCTCGACGAGGAGCTCGTAGCGCGTTGCGGCCAGGCCGCTGCGGGAGGAGAAGTCCCGGCGGCCGCCGGTGGCGGCGTGCGCGGCATAGCCCAGGACCGCCCCGGCGATCGCCCCGAAGATCAGCCCGTAGAAGGCCAGGGCCAGGGGGGCGTTGGTGGACGGTGAGAACAGCCCCACGAACAGCCCGAACAGCAGGCCCAGCCAGCCGGTGCTCAGGGCGCCGGCTGCCGCGGCCTTAGCCTTGGTGAGCCGCCCGGTGACGGTCTCCACCAGGCGCAGGTCGGCCCCGACAATCGTGACCTTCTCCACCGGGAAGCCGTTGTCGGACAGGTAGTCGACCACGCGCTGTGCCTGCTCGTACCGGGGGTACGAGCCGAGCGCGTGCCGGCCGAGGGGCACAGGTGTGTAGGCGGGCAGGGTCATAAGCGGTCTCCAGGTCCATGTGGTGGGGCGCGAGGTGCAGTGTGGGCCGTGCTCGTTCCTGGCTCAGGCCGTCCGAGCCGGGCTCAGCAGCCGGTCGTACGGGCCGGCGCGCTGGCCCAGGCCTGATTCCCGCGCGACGGGCCGGTACCTGAAGCCGCGGGCAGCTGCAAGGCAATCGACAGTCGGCGCCGCCGACCGGTGAGGTCGGCCCTGGCCAGGCGGCGCGCCGCCGGTAGTCAGCGCACCGGGCTGGGGTCAGCCACCGGTGGTCGGCGCCGGCCTGCCCACCGCAGCGGCGACCTGTGCGCGGCACGCCCACCAGGGTCTGCGTCTCCGCCCGTTCCTGCTGCACCTGGGTCGACGAACTCTTGCAGACGCCGGGCGTCCAGCTCCCGGGCTGCCGTGACGGCGTCATCCAGGATCCGGTAGGCGACGTCGGCCTGGTCCACCGCCTGTAGGCAGGGGTCCGGCGTAGCCGCCACCGGACCGGGCGGGGTGGGCTGCGGGCTGACGGCGACGGGGGGTGTCACCGGAGCCGACTGTTCGCCTCCACGAGCAGCCCCGATGACAGCGGCGCCCAGAGCAAGACCCAGCAGGAACGTCACGGCTGGGACCAGCAGGGCTCAGCGCGTCCGCCGTCGGCCTGTCTGTCGGGAGGCCGGCTCGATCGGTGTCGACATCTGCGTCCTTCAGCCCGGGCACCCTGCGGTGCCGATCCCCGAGCGCTTCCCGGTGGGCCGGTGTGGAACGCGCCCAGGCCGGGTCGCAACCTGCTCGCCAGACAGCGCGGCCCGCCGGCGACGCGTCGCCCGTCGTCTCGACTGCAAGCCGTGGCCCGCCGACCCGCAAGCACACCTCTGCGCGGGCGGGGCCGCGTCGCTCGGCGCGCCGCGGGTGACGGGCACGCCACGGTTCGTCTCCTCCTGCCAGAGGCGCCCCTGAGGTCTGCTTGCCTTGCGGTTGCGTTGCGGCACCGACAGGAGCCGCGTGTACCCGAAGTGGCAGGGCAACGCTGCACCATGTCGCCCGACAGGCACGCGGTGCCTCTGCGAGGGAGCCGAGCAGGGTTGGTGCGGTCGCCGCTCTCGCTGCCGCTTCCCACCCCGTCGTACACCGCTGCCACCCTGCGACCCCTGCTGGCGCTGCTCACTGGAGGACACCGATGAGGACACGACGCACCCGCCGGTTCGCAGTGCTGCTGTCGGCGGTGCTGGTAGCGCCGCTGGCTGCGTGCGGCAGCAGCGACGACACCGCCGCCGGCGGGGCGCCGGTGGTGAACTGGTACATCGGCAACGAGAGCTGGCTGCCGGACGTGATCGCGGCCTGCAACGCGCAGGCCGACGGGGCGTACGTGTTGCAGGCCGAGAGCCTGCCGACCAACCCGGACTCCCAGCGCGAGCAGCTCGTGCGCAGGCTGGCGGCCAAGGACGACGCCATCGACCTGATCGGGATGGACGTGGTCTGGACCGGCGAGTTCGCACAGGCAGGCTGGATCAGCCCGTTCTCCACCGGCGAGCTGACTAACGTCGGCAGCATCGAGAACGTCCTGAAGGGCCCGTTCGACAGCGCGGTCAGCGAGGGCCGGCAGTACGGGGCGCCGCTCAACAGCAACACCCGGCTGCTGTGGTACCGCAAGAGCGTGCTCGGGGACCGGCCGGTGCCCCAGACCTGGGACCAGCTCCTCGACACCGCCGAAGCCCTCGACACCACCATCCAGGAGACCGGCAAGCGCTCCGAGGCCCTGGTCGTGTTGTTCAACGCGCTGCTGGAAAGCGCCGGCGGCTCGATCGTGGCCAGCGGCGAGAACGGCGAGGCGGTCGTCGCTCTGCCGGAGGGCCCGACCGTCAAGGCCCTGGAGATCATGAAGCGGTACGCGACGTCCAGCGCCGCGCCGGCGGCCCTGTCCACCAGCGCGGAGGACGACAACCGGCTGGCGTTCCAGAGCCCGGACAGCACCAGCGCCTTCATGATCAACTGGCCGTACGTCTATCCGAGTGTGATCGCCGCCGACCCCCAACTCGCCCAGGACTACGGGGTCGCCGGCTACCCGGCGGTCAGCCCGGAGCTGCCCGTCCGGGCCCCGCTGGGCGGCTACAACCTCGGTATCAGCAGCCACAGCGGGGACCGCAAGGCCGCGCTCGCCGCGATCAACTGTCTCACCGCACCCGACCAGCAGCGCACCATCGCCCGCATCGGCGGCCAACCGTCGGTGCTCCGCGCGCTCGCTGACGACCCGGCCATCAAGGAGAAGCTGCCGTTCCTGCCGCTCATGACCCAGCAGCTGGAGAACGCGGCACCCCGACCGGTGACCCCTAACTACAACGACATCTCGCTGGCCGTACGCCAGGTGCTGCACCCGATGCGCGACATCGAGCCGCAGCAGACCTACCAGGAACTGCGCGACCTGCTGCAGCAAGCCCTGCAGTCCCAGGCGGTGCTGTGAGGGCGCCGGGCTTCTGACGACGCGCACCCCAGCGGCGCGCCGTCGCGGTAGCGACGGCGCGCAGTTCACCACCGGTGTGACGTACAGGTTCTTGACGTCGTGCGCCTGGCCGAAGCCGTTGAGCACGCCGTCCTCGGGCCGCGCGCTCATCCGGCAGGTCCCGAGCTGCTCGTCGTGCGTGAGGTGGCACGACGTGCTCGCCGGGCCGAGCAGCCGCAGGTAGGCCCGGATGACCTCATGCGGGCCCGGCGCTGCCGCAGCCCGTTCGGCGTAGCCGCACAGCTGGTATCAGATCGAACAGCCGCGGCTGCCCGATCCGCCCACCTGACCCGAGGAGCCCCTCGTGCTAGACGTCCCCCTGTGGGGGCCTGGGCGGCCTTCGCCGCCGTGGTCCTGCTCATACTCACCATCGACCTGCTCGCGCACCGCGACGCCCACGTGATCGGCTTCCGGGAGGCCGCCTGGTGGAGCGCCCTGTGGGTCGGGCTCTCCCTGGTGTTCGCCCTCGTCGTGGGCCTGACGCTCGGGGCGAACGCCGGGGTCGAGTTCACGACCGCGTGGCTGCTGGAGAAGAGCCTGTCGGTCGACAACCTGTTCGTCTTCGCCCTGATCTTCGGGTACTTCAAGGTCCCCCGGGAGTACCAGCACCGCGTGCTGTTCTACGGCGTGATCGGCGCGCTGGTCTTCCGCGGCATCTTCCTGGCGGCCGGCGTGGCGCGTCTCGAAGTTCACCGCGGTGCTGTTCGTGTTCGCCGCGGTCCTGCTCTACAGCGCCTGGAAGCTGCTCAAGGACGACGACGAGAGCTACGACCCCGGCAGCAGCGTCGCCGTCCGCACCCTGCGGCGCATCGTCCCGATGCAGGACGAGTACGCCGGCACGAAGTTCTTCGTCAAGCAGGCCGGCAAGCGCGTCGCCACCCCGCTGCTGGCGGTGGTGGTGGCGATCGAGGCCGCCGACCTCGTCTTCGCCGTCGACAGCGTGCCCGCCGTGCTGGCCGTCAGCGACGACCCGTTCATCGTCTACTCCAGCAACGCGTTCGCGATCCTGGGCCTGCGGGCCCTGTACTTCCTGCTCTCGGGCCTGCTCGACCGCTTCCACTACCTGAGCAAGGGCCTCGCGATCATCCTGGCCTTCATCGGCGTGAAGCTGGTCCTGCAGGCCGGGCACAAGGTCATCAGCACCTCGATCCCGGAGATCCCTTCGCTGGTCAGCCTCGGCGTCATCGTCGCCGTGCTGACTGCCAGCATCGTGCTCAGCCTGCGCCACCCGGCCGAGCCCGAGGCCATCCGGGACGCCGAGCAGGTCGCACCACCCCAGCGCTGACCTCAGCACCAGCTGCGGGACCGGTCAGGCGAGGACCACAGACCGCCATCGCAGTGTCAGGCGATCGGTAGGTGCCTGGCCGTTGCGTACACATGCGGCTGGGTCACCTCCCAGGGGTGGAGAGCGGGACTGTGCGGGTGGCTGTCATCGTGCACCCCCTGACCCTGCCGGAGCCGGACGCCGTGCGGGCGTGTCTGGCCGACAGGTGCCAGCAGCAGGGCTGGGCCCCGCCCCGGTGGCTGCCGATGACGCCGGGCGACCCGGGAACGGGCGTCGCCGCACGGGCTGTCGCGCAGGGCGTCGACCTGGTCGTGTGCTGCGGCGGGGACGGGACGGTGCGGGCAGTCGCCGCAGCGCTGGCCGGCACGGGGGTGCCGCTGGGCGTGGTCCCGACCGGGACGGGCAACCTGCTGGCGCGCAACCTGACCATCCCCTTGGAGCTTGAGGAGCGCTGGACGTGGCACTGCGCGGTGGCGACCGCACGCTGGACCTCGGTGTCGCCGCGGGGGAGGTCTTCGTGGTGATGGCGGGCGTCGGGTTCGACGCGGCGATGGTCGCGGACGCTCCGACGGCACTGAAGGCCAGGCTGGGGTGGCCGGCGTACGTGCTGTCCGCCGGCCGCACCTCCTGGACCGCCCGATGGACCTGACGTTGCGGCTGGACGGCTGCGCGGAGTGCACCCGGCGGGCCCGCGGCGTGGTCGTCGGCAACGTCGGTGAGCTGCAGGGCGGCGTCGCCCTGCTGCCGGAGGCCGACCCGACGGATGGGCTGCTGGACGTCGCGGTCCTCGGCCCGGTCGGGCTGTGGGGCTGGGTCCGGATCGCCGGCCGGGTGCTGACCGGCGGCGTCACCCAGGACGGACGGCTCGAGCGCTGGCAGGTCCGCCGGCTGGAGTTGCACGCGCATCGGCCACAGTCCCACGAGCTCGACGGGGACCCGCAGGACCGGGTCGACGCGCTGGTGTTCGAGGTACGACCCGCGGCGCTGGTCGTCCGGGTGCCGCGATGAGCTCCGTCACGCCCGTCCCGGAGGTCAGGACCAGTCCCGCCGGGCAGCGCCTCACGGCGCGCGGTGCCTGGTCGACCGCCCGGGCTGCCGGGGCCCGCCCGGTGGGCACCGAGACGTTCGTGCGCTTCCGATACGGCGACGGGTTCTCGTCCGCCCGGGCCCTGGGGCTACAGCTGTCGCTAACGGCCATTCCGCTCGTCATCGCGGTCGTCGGGCTCAGCAACGAGCTCAGCTCCGGCACGCTCGGCCTGCTGTTGCGCCGCACCGTGCTGGCCCTGACCCCGGGCGCGTCCGACGCGCTGCTCACCCGGGCGCTGGAGCCGTTGTCAGACGCCGGCGACGAGCGCGGCGCCGAGCTCGCCCTGTGGCTGGGCCTGCTGTTCGCGCTGGTCTCGTTGACCACCGGAATGGGCCAGGTCGAGCGCGGCGTGAACCGCATCTACGGCATCCAGCGCGATCGGCCCACGCCGGTGAAGTACCTCCGCGCGGCGCTGCTGGCCGGGTGCGCCGGTCTGCCGGCCATGGTCGGGTTCCTCGTCTTGGTCAGCGCCGCCGCGTTCGGCGAGGCCGTGGAGCAGGTGTACGGCATCGACGACGACACGGTCTCGGTGCTCGCCTGGCCACCGGGGGCAGGCCTGATGCTGCTCGGCATCGTGCTGATGTTCCGCCGCGCGCCGCGACGCGACCAGCCGGCCTGGTCCTTCCTGGCCATCGGCGGTGGAGCGGCGCTGCTGGTGTGGCTGCTGCTCACCGGACTGCTGGCCTACTACCTGCACCTGTCCGCGGGCCTGGGCAGCGTGTACGGCCCACTCACCGGCGTGATGGCCCTGCTGCTGTGGGCCCAGCTGACCGCCGGAGCGATCTTCCTGGGGCTGGCCCTGTGCGCGCAGCTCGAGGCCGCAGCCGCAGGACAGCACGAGGCGGCCGTGCCCGACCGGTGGAACTCCCCGGCCCTCGTCCTGACCACCGTGCCGCCCCGCGACGAACGGTCCGGCGGCGCCCTTCCTCGGGGTGCCGACCGATGACCGTCGGCCAGGACAGCTCCCCGGCCACGCCGGCCACGGCGGAGCTGCGCGGCATCGTACGGTTCGGCTCCCGCGCCCTGCTCGGGCTGGCCGCGCTCGTCGTCGGCGCCGTCCCCTTCCTGACCTTGCTGCTGCTCGTGCAGGACAACTGGTCCCCGCTGACGGCGTTCGACGGCGACGTCGCCGCGGGCCTGAACGCCGAGGTCGCCGGCCGACCGGTCGTCGTCCAGGTCCTGCGCGGGCTCACCCAGGGCGGCGGCACCGGCACCGCGGTGTACGTCCTGGTCCTGGCCACCGCGTGGCTGCTGATCAGGCGGCAGCGCCGTCTGGCCGCGTACGTCGCGGTCACCGGGCTGGGGCTGGCCGTCCTGGTGCCGCTGTCCAAGGCGCTCGTCGGCCGGGACCGCCCCGACGTGCTGCTGCCTGTCGTCTCGCTGCCCAGCAACGCCAGCTTCCCGAGCGGGCACGCCATGACCTCGCTGGTCACCTGGGGGGTGGTGCTGCTCCTGCTGCCCGCGGTACACCGCCGCTGGCGCCGCCCATTGATCGCCGCCACGGTCCTGTACGTCGTCGCCATCGGCTTCACACGGCTCGCCCTCGGCGTGCACTTCGTCACTGACGTCGCCGCCGGCTGGGCGCTCGGGGCCGGCTGGCTGCTGGTGACCACCGCGGCATTTCGCGGCTGGCAGCACGACCAGGGCCAACCCACCCCGCCGTTCACCCACGGGCTGAGCGGGCAGGCAGCTGTCGCTCCCGGCCCCACCGCCCGCCAGCGCTCCACCCGCGCAGGACTCTCCCGCCGGACCGTCGTCGTCCGGCTTGTGCTCGCCTGGCTCGTGGTGTTCACCGCCCTCACCGCCCTTGGGTTGCTCGTCAAGCACGTCCTGGACGCCACCGCCGTGGGCCGCTTCGACGCCTGGACGGTCCGGGCCCTGCTGGAACAGCGCATCGGCACCCGCACCTCGGTGGTTCAGGCGGTGAACTCGCTGTCCGGCAGCCGCGCCGTCGTCCTGCTCGCGGTTGCCCAGGCCGTCCTCGCCCTTGCCCTCACAGCGAGCTGGCGCCCGGTGCTGTTCGTCGCCATCGCCATCCTCGGCGAGGTGTCGCTGTACGCCGCGGTCGCCCAGGTCGTCGGCCGTTCCCGCCCGGGCGTCCCGGACCTGACCTCCCAGCTCCCCGTCGGGGCGAGCTTCCCGTCAGGGCACGTCGCCGCCGCCGCCGTCATCTACGGCGCGCTCGCGGTGCTCGTCCTCACCTACGGCCGTAGCCCTCTGCGACGGGTCGTGCTGGCGGTACCCGTCCTGCTCGTCCCGGCGATCTCGCTGGGCCGGGTCTACGTCGCCGCACACCACCCCACCGACGTGCTGGCCGGCGCCCTGCTCGGCCTGGCCTGGCTCATCATCGTCACCCGCCTGGTGCTGCCCGCGCCGCAACCGCCCGCCCCTGCCTTCACCGCGCCCGCCGTCGGTGCCAGCGGCTCCCGGTGACCCCGATAGACCAACGCGACCGTGCAGCAGCGCACAGCACGGGTTCGCCTGCTGCAGCAAGAGCCACGTGCGGGTGCCGGGCCACAGGAGCCGGTGCCAGCGGCCGACCGGCCCGCCCAACCAGGCAGGCCGATCAGCCGCGCCGGTGCCGGTGTGTGCGCCGGTGCCGGATGCGTCGCGGCTCCCGAGATAACGCCCTCATCTTCCCGGGCCCAGAAGAAGGGCATTCGTCTGTCACCACCGGGCCCGCAGCTGCTCTGCAGGGGATCCCCGTTCAGCCGTTCACCGCACACCCGGTCAGGAAGGGAAGCTATGACTCCCCACGCCACCCCACCGCCGTCAGGCGAGCAGTTCACCAGCCGAGCCGACAGCCCCGATCGTCCGGGATGCCGGTCCCGCTCAGCCACCCACCGCCCTCCGGCCGGGGGACACCGGCCCACCCGCCCGGCTCGTCCGGCGGGACAGGGGAGGCCGCGACGCCGGCGTCCTGCTCGTCGAGCTGTGCCAGGCCGCCCTGTGCGTCAGCAGCGCCGGCCACTACCTCCGCCGTGATCACGTCCGGCGAGCAGCGGGCGACCCTCGTCGAGGTCGGCGGTGGAGTCCGGGTCTACACCTCAGGTGGCCGAGATGTCCTGCACCCCTACGACGTGGGCGCCGTCTGCGACGGCGCGCTCGGCGCCCCGCTGGTGCCCTGGCCCAACCGCATCGGCGACGGCACCTACACCTTCGCCGGCGTCGACCAGCAGCTCGCGCTCACCGAGCCCGGCAAGCACAGCGCCATCCATGGGCTGCTGCGCTGGCGGAGCTGGCGGCTGATCGACCGCGCCGCCGATCGCGTCGTGCTCGACCGAGGGGTGGGCTGCTGGTCAGCGGCTCAACGGGCTGCAGGCGGCACGTAGCTCACTTGCCCCCGCCGGTCTAGATGCCCAGCACCGCGCGGTGCGGCTTGATCTGCTGGCGGGGTAGCCGGCGGGCTCGCCGGCTCCGCCGCGCGCCGCCCGTGCCCACTGCACTCGCTTGGCCGGGGCCAGGGCCTGGGGGCGGTGGCTTCCAGCAGCACCGCCGGGGAGATCGAGCTCGACAGGTGGTCTTACGACCGGCGGTCGTGGCGACGACGGGACAGGTCGTGGGGATCTACCTCGCCGGCTGGGGTGATCTACCGATGGCTCTGCGACGATGTCACGCTGATCGCGGTGGGAGCGCTTTCGGCCGCTCGCGCGAAGCGGCTGCCGCCGTGTCAAGCCCCTTGAGAAAGTCTTGGCGCTTCACCGGCGCCGGGACACCACCATCGGTTTCGGGATCTCTCGATCTCCTGACGATTCTCTTATGTCCGTGTTCGGGAACCGACAGCAGGTAGGACCAGCAAGCGCCGGGTTACGCGGTATCCGGCGATCTACCACCGGGCCTACAGGAGGAGGACACGCCGTGCGGGGTGTTGCTGTCACCACCACGCCCCGTTCGCGCGATGGCAACGTGGGTGACGGCTTGACGGGCCGGCGGTCGTGCCGGGTTGGACAACCGGCATCGGCACCGGCACGACGGGGCGCGAGAGCAGGGGAGGGTTGATGAGTCGGCCTGCTGTACCCGAGGGCGCCGTCGCTACGACAGGATGGGCTCCACCGCTGGCGAGGCTGCGGCTGGTCGGAGCCGGGCAGAGCGTGGCGATGCTGTCGCCGGACGCGACCGTGCAGTGGTGGTGCGCCCCGGACTTCGATGATGAGCCGGTGTGCTGGGGGCTGCTGGACCAGACCGGCGGCAGCGCATGCTTCCCCGACCTGCAGTACGCCGACGCCAGCGCCGCCCCCGCGGGCGCCAGTGCCACGACTCTGCTTCGAGACGCAGCCGGTGTCATCGAAGTGCGCGACAGCATCGTGACTCGCGGCGAGGGCGTGGCCCTGGTCCGCCTGCTCCGCCGCCGGCCAAGCCCCGGTTCCCACTCCGCCCTGGTGACGCACGAGCTCCGCCTCGGCGGCTTCGAAACTGGGCGGGTGCGCTGGCAGGTGGAAGGTGACGTGGGGATCGGGATCCTGCGAACGCCCACCCAGCTTCGCGCTCTTCGGGTTGGAGGTGGCCACTCGGAGGCTCGCAGAGACGCCCTCATCACCGGGCTCGATGTAGGGACCGACGGATGGACAGCACTGGTCATCGGCGTCGACGCCGACCTCGATGCGGACGCAGGGCAGCTCGTCGACGAGCTGGCTGAGCAGGACGCGGCCGAGCGCCGCCGCCTGGACGGCTGTGCTCTTCCGTACAGCCATCCGGAGCGCGCCCTCGACACGCTGGCCGTGATGCGGGCGTGCACCTCACGCGCGACCGGCGCTGTCGTCGCCTCACCGACCACGAGCCTGCCGGAGGCTCCTGGTCATCATCGGCAATTCGACTACCGGTACACCTGGCTGCGAGACGCGTCCCTATCGACGGCGGTCGCCGCGCTGCTCGGCCAGGGCGACGACGCCCACCGCTACCTCGAGTTCGTCCACGAAGCGTGGGGCCACGGTGATCTGCTAACCCAGCCGATGCTCACTGTGCGGGGCGGCCCTGTGCCGGACGAGCGGGACATCGGCGGGGTGAACGGCTGGGCCGGGTCCCGGCCCGTCCGGGTCGGCAACGGCGCCAGCGGCCAGCTCCAGTACGACTCGGTCGGACTGCTCGCCGAGGCCGTCTCCGTGTACCTGCAGGTCGGTGGTGAACTCGAGGGGCGCACCTGGTCGCTCCTGCAGCGCCTCGCTGACCAGATCGCCGCCGACGACCCCGACGAGGTCAAGGACAGCAACGGCATCTGGGAGATGCGGGAGGCCAAGCCGCTCATCGACGGCGACATCGGCAGGTGGCTGCTGCTCGACCGGGCGGTGTGGATCGCGCGCGGCTGGCGTCCCTGGACCCGCCGCAGACACTGGAAGCGGGCCCGCGACACCATCCGCGACCGCATCCTCGCGGCCGTCGACGACCAGGGTCTGCTGCCGCAGGCCTACGGGCAGCAGCCCCCGACACCGGACGCTTCCGCGCTGATGGCTGTCGCCTTCGGACTGCTCGACGGCCACGACCCGCGCGCTAACCGGCTCGTCGACGCCCTGCTCGACAAGCTCGGCGTCGGCCCGTACCTGTACCGCTACCCGCCCGGCGGCGACGACGGCTTCTCCGGCACCGAGGGCGCGTTCCTGCCCGTGTCGTTCCTCGCCGTCACCGCCCTCGCCCAGCTCGGACGCGTCGAACAGGCAGAGCAGCGGCTGGACCGGCTGTGCGAAGCGCTCCCACGGCTGCTGTCCGAGGAGATCAACCCGCAGACCGGCGATCTGCTCGGCAACGTCCCGCTGGTGTGGAGCCACGCCGAGCTCGCCCGCGCCATCTACGTCCTGGACGCCGCGAAGCGTCGTGACCGGTGGGGGACCGCCGGGTCGTGGGCGTGGCGGCTGCAGCGCTACGTACGCCTCCGCCGCGACATGCGCCGCGGCAACGCCTGAGCAGACACAACCGCCCCCGACGAGCAGGAGGACACCATGAAGACCCGTGAGCGACCCGCCGGACCTCCGGCCGCAACCGTCCGGCCGGGCAGCAGGGGCATCGGCCGCAACACCACGCCCGCCGCCGAGGCGGTCTCCGACGCCCTGCGCCGCGGCAGCAGCCCCCATCTAGACGCCCGCCGCCGCACGGCTGTGCTGCAGTTGGGCGCCGCCGGGACGTTGGGCGTCGTCGGGCTGTACCAGTTCGGGGTGCTGCGATCGGTCCCCGAACCGTCCCTGCCCGGCTTCGGCGCCGACGCTGTCGACGCCTCCGGCGAGGCCTACACGATGCTGCGGACACCCGACTCGACCCTCGGGATCGTCAGCGCAGGCGTCTCCCTCGTCCTGGCCGGAATGGGCGGCGACAATCGGCACCAAGAGCAGCCGTGGATCCCGCTCGTCTTACTTGCCAAGAGCGTCGTGGACGCGGCTGGCGGCACCTACCTGTTCGCCGAGCAGATAACCAAGCACAAGAAGATCTGCTCCTGGTGCACGGCGAGCGCAGCGCTGCTGGTCGCTACCGTCCCCGCGGCCCTGCCTGAGGCCCGGGCCGCGTGGAAGGCCTGGCGCAGCCGCTGACCGGCCCGACCTCGCCACGCGCCACTACAGCAGAGGAGACAGGCATGCTCGGTAAGAAGCAGACGCGCCCTCCCGGCGTCGCCGTCGTCACCGGCGGTACCGCTGGCATCGGGCGTGCCACCGTCCGTGAACTCGCGGGACGCGTTTGGGACGTCGCCGTCCTCGCTCGTGGCCAGGAGCGCCTCGACGACACGGTCGCCGAGGTCCAGGCCGCCGGGCGGCGAGCTCTTGGCGTATCGGTCGACGTGGCCGACCACGCGGCAGTCGACGCGGCCGCGGAGCGGGTCGAGCAGACCCTGGGTCCGATCGACCTGTGGGTCAATGACGCGTTCACGGGCGCGATCGCGTTCTTCGACCAGATCGAGCCCGAGGAGTACGAGCGCATCACCGCGGTGACGTACTTCGGTTTCATCAACGGCACCCGCGCGGCTCTGCGTCACATGACGCCCCGCAACCGCGGCACGATCATCCAGGTCGGGTCGGCGCTCGCCTTTCGGGGCATCCCGCTGCAGGCCCCGTACTGCGGCGCCAAGGCGGCGATCGAGAACTTCACCGAGTCCCTGCGGGTGGAGCTTCAACACAAGAAGCTCGACGTCGCGCTCTGCCAGGTCCACATGCCCGGTGTCAACACGCCCCAGTTCGACTGGGTGCTGCACCGCGGTGTCGAGCACCACCCGATGCCGGTCCCGCCGATCTACCAGCCCGAGGTCGCCGCACGGGCGGTCGTGCACGTCGCCGAACACCCGCGCCGCACGATGTGGGTCGGCGTGCCGACCGTGCTGACGATCCTCGGCAACCGGGTCGCGCCGTCGCTGCTCGACTGGTATCTGGCCAAGACCAACGTCAAGGGGCAGCAGTCGCCCGACCACGACCCGCCCGGAGGACAGCACAACACCTGGGAGCCCGTGTACGGCGCCGAGGTGCAGCGCACGGCAGCTTCGACGGCCAGGCGTATGCGCACAGTCCCGAGCTATGGGTCAGCCAGCACCACGGTCTGCTCGCCTCCGTCGCCGCGCTGTCCGCCGTTCTTATCCGGGTTGCGCGGTGACCGGCGAATCGCGTTCCGTACTGCGACTGGCATTGCTTGGCGCGGCCGCCGCCGGGACCACGGCCTTGAACACCGTGACCTACCTCGACATGGCACTGCGCGGCCGGCCGTCGATCAGCACTCCAGAGGACACCGTCCAGGCGCTGTCGGAGGTGATGCACCTCCCGGTCCCGGGCGCCATCGAGACTCGCTCGAACCGGGTGCAGGCTCTCGGGGCGCTGACCAGGCTGCTGGCCGGCGTGGGGATCGGCGCGCTGCTCGGCGGCGCCCGCGCCGCGGGGTGGCGGCTCGGGCTCAAGGCCGGGTCGGCCGCGGCCACGGTGGGCGCGCTCGTTGGCACGAACGGCCCGATGACCGTGCTCGGGGTGACCGGCCCGCGGACCTGGCCGGCTTCGTCGTGGGTCGCCGACATCGTCCCGCACCTGGCGTACGGCCCCGTGGCGGCGGCTGTGCTGGACCGGCTCGACCCGACCTGAGGCGTACGCCCACACCTGCTTCGACCTACCAGCCCTAACATGGCGGACAGATGACCACCCTTGCGGCCGGCCCTGAGGCCCGACCTGCGCACGCCGTACACCGCCGTCCGCACGCTGACCGACTGGCTCTGCGACCCGACCCGTCGGGAGCGGGCGCTGCTCGAGCAGCACGCCGCCGGCATCGCCCGTGCCAGCCGCGTGCGTCGTAGAACCACTTCGGCGGCAGGGCTCTCGGCGTCACGCGCAGGCCCGCTCGCACGTCGGCCTAGAGAGCGCTCGCCGGCGGGCGTCCCGAGGCGTCAGCCGCTCGTGCCCGCGAGGGGTGGCGCAGCGAGCTCCGCGACCCGGAAACCGCAATGTGCTGCAGGTACTCGCCCGCGAGCTCGACGCGGACATGCACCCCGCGGCCTTCGAGCACGTCGCGCTCTGGGACCCCGACAGCGGGCGGAGGCCGGAAAGCCGCGGTCAATGCCGCTCCAGTTCCGCCCCAGACCTGGATCGAGTGGCGGCCGACGAACGCCAGCAGGTAGCCCGGCGCACTGGCGGCGCGGCGTACGACCAGGTGCTCCTGCGGCCCTGGAGCCGGAGCGTGGAATTGCAGGCACACGATCCAGCCGCGCAGCGCCATCTGCTGCGCCAGCTCCTCGAGCAGGTGCTCCTGGACCGGGTGCGCTGTGGTCATGCTCGTCCTCCGCGGGCCGCTGTCACCGCAGGAAGGTGCGGCCGGTCGCGGCGGCGTGACAGCGCGCCCCGCCAGCAGGTCCCTGCGGTCCGCCCCGCCTGGGCTGGTACGTGCAGGAGGCAGTAACGCAAGACGTCGCGGCGGGCCACGTCCGGCGCTGGTTGTCGGGTTTGGGCGAACGCGACGGTGACGCGACCGGCGAGCGCGATGCTGGCCGACGGCGAGGCCGGCGGCCCGTGACTCCCGGTCACAGCTCGGGGACCAACCCTTGCTGCGACCGGGAGTCAGGCACCTCGAGGTCGAGTCCGCTCGGCACCACCCGTACGCGGTGACCGTCCAGGGCCCTGGGGACCGGCGTGTGCTGGCCGGCGTCATCATAGGGAGACGGGCTGGGCCGGGAGCGGTCGCTGTGGTCCGCGTCGTCGCCGCGGTCATGCCCGCGCACCCGAGACGGGGGCGAACTTGCTGCGGCGATAAGCGACGACCGGATCAGCGAGCTGCTCGAACAGCCAGGGACGGCCGGCGGGCACGGTCACCACAGCGTCGGGGCGCAGGCGCACCACCGCCGGCCAGTACCGGTCCTCGACGGCACCGGCGGCACACAGGTACACGCCGGGCCAGTCGGTCAGCCCGGCCGGCAGTTCGTGGAGCGCGTCGACGGTCAGGACCACCAGCGCGGCGGTGTCCCAACGGCGCGCGAGCTCGTCGGCGGCAAGCCAGTCGACGCCCCGGTCGACCGGCGTCCAGCCGGCGTGCAGACCCACCGGCGGTTCGGGCCGGTACGGCGGCCGGGTCCAGCGCCATGGTGCGGCGGCGTAGCCGGGAAGCCGTTCTTCGGCTGCGCGCAGCAGTGCCTCGAGCAGCTGGGCGGGCAGCGCTGCCCGCCCAGCCCGGGCTGGCCGCGGCCATCTGCTGGTAGGCGTGACTGGCCTTGACGACCTCGACGGGCTCGAGCCGGTCGACCGGGCGGTGCCGGTAGCGCAGCAGCTCGTCCGACAGGTCGGCCGGGGCGCGACCGTGGGTGCGGGTCCAGCGCACCGCGCCGAGGTTCTCCTGAAGCAGCAGACGGCCAGCTTCGGTGGGGGTCGCGACCGTGCCGGAGGCAGCTGCTGCCGGGCTGAGCGCCGCTCGTCGCGCAGACTGAGACGGCGCTGGCGCAGCTGCTGGCCGGCGACCTGTCCGATCTGGACCTGGTCGCGTTCATGGTCGACGGGGTGCACTTCGCGGAGTCGTGCTGCATCGTCGCGCTCGGCATCACCCTGGACGGCACCAAGGTGCCGCTGTCGCTGGTCGAGGGCTCGACCGAGAACGCCACCCTGGTCACCGAGCTGATCGTCGACCTGCGCGAGCGTGGGCTGGACGTCACCCGTCCGGTGCTGGCGGTGCTGGACGGGAGCAAGGCGCTGCACCGGGCGGTACTGGACGTGTTCGACGCCCCGGTGCTCGCCCGCTGCCAGCTCCACAAGATCCGCAACGTGAGGGACAAGCTCCCGCAGCGGCTACGCCTGACCGTCGAGCGGCAGATGCGCGCGGCCTACCACGCCGACTCCGCGCTGGAGGCCGAGGCGCAGCTGACCGCGCTGGCCCGCGAGCTCGACCGCACCCACCCGTCCGCCGCGGCGAGCCTGCGCGAAGGGCTGCCCGAGACGCTCACCGTGCTGCGCCTGGGGGTGCCGCCGACGCTCGCCCGCACGCTTCGGTCGACGAACCCGATCGAGAGCATGATCTCGATCTGCAGGGAGCACGCGGGCAACGTCAAGCGCTGGCGCGACGGGCAGATGGCGCTGCGCTGGTGCGCCGCCGGAATGATCGAGGCCGGCAAGCAGTTCCGCCG
>JAABUN010002572.1_pt1 | contig 31574 bp, 31 predicted proteins | sample 5559311 | NCBI WGS metagenome assembly JAABUN01 (sample SAMN10711877, study PRJNA513370) | rock metagenome | isolation source: Antarctica rocks | place: Antarctica: Victoria Land, Siegfried Peak sud | reverse complement strand
AAAGGATGCACCCGACGGGGCGGCAAGAGCGGCTCGATCCGCGCCCACAACTCGTCGCTCACCAGACATCTCTTGGCACTTTGGCTCATACTCATACATCACACTTTAACCTATCGAGATAGGCTCTTACTGTTCCAATGCTCCCCACACCCCAAAACGGGTCGAGTCCGCCGGTCGTGTCCAGCTTGATGCGCCGCCCGATCTCTCGCTCTTCGGCCTGTGCCTGGGCAAACTTGGCCTGGGCGAGCGTGATGGTGGCCGACCGTTCCCGCGCTAAAGCGCGGGTGCGTTCCAGACTCAGGGCGCGAATGCGTGGAAAGATGGGAGGCGCCGCGTCGCTTTCCTCCGCGATTGTGGGCGCACAGGCGAGGCAAAGCAGAAGAAGGGTGACCAAACGGGTTTTTACTCGCTTGAGGCCACATTTGAGCGCGTGAAGCCGCGCTTTGGCTCTCAAATCGGCGCAAAAGGCCATCTGAGCCGCGCTCCGCCGCACTAAGGCGCACTTGCGCTCCACGAAATGCCGAAATCTGCACCTGAACAAATGAGATTCATCCGTGCTTCCTCCTCGAAAAGTAGCTATCTGCGCCGCGCGGACAACTTGCCCGCGAACAAGCGCAAAATCATAAACGCGACTACGCCAAACCCGGCAAAAACCGTGAGATCGGCGTCGTTCATCCCGCGCACCGCCACGCGCGCTCCGGCCAAAAGGCAACCCACGACCAGCAGCACGGGCGTGAGATCGACCGTTTTGTGGCCGTGCATCGCTTCCTTGCGCACGCCCTGAAGCGAGAGATCGCCCTTCCTCACCGCGCGCTTGACCAGTTCGTGTAGCACACTCGGCAAGCCCTGCGCTTCCTCGATCAAATGGGTTTGCAAGCGCGCGATTTCGCGCGAGGGCAGCGCGTGTTCGCCCAGAAGCCGCGCAACCAATTCCGCCGCTTCGCGCCGAGACAGGCGCGGCACTTCGACGCACGCGAAAGAGAAGAGAAACGGGCGTTGCGCGGGCTTCGACTCGACGCTGCACACCACGAGCGTGCAGTGCGCTCCGAGTTGGCGGCAGAGTCGCACAACGGTGGGACTGGCGGCATCGAAATCGTCCAAAACCAAGATTGCATCACGCCCTTTGAGCGCAGACAGCGTGCACGCTATCGCGGTTTTCACGTCCAGGCGCCGCGTGCCGCGCTCTATATCGGCTTCACTCAGCTCTCGGTCGTCTTCACTGTTTTTGGAAGGTGGGCCGTTCCACCAGCCGCGCTTGTAAAGCTCGATGAGAAGGCAGGTCAGCAGGTCTTTGGTTGGCGTGACGCCGGGAATATAGAAGGCATCGGGGTGAATTCGCTTGGCGAGCGCGCTTTTGCCCACGCCGTGTTCGCCCAAAAGCCACAAGTCTTGACCGGACTCAACCGCCGCGCGGCATTTGGCGAGAAGATGCGAGCGCCCGATGAAGGCCAGGTGAACTGCGGTTGCCATTGTTGCTTTGCACCTCCGAGTTTTCGGCGCATCAATCGGCCCGATGCTCTGCCAAGTTCACTGTTTTCAGTCCTCGTTCCTGGCGCCGAGCGGTTCGCGTCCGAAATTGTCGTGCATGATTCGCAGCTTGGCTTCGTGCGTGCGTGCCCACTCGTCCATCGCGCGAATCTGGCCGGCGAGCGTGTGGCCCAGGTTCGTCAGCGTATATTCGACTTTGGGCGGCACACAGACAAAAATTCGCCGCTTGACTAGACCGCCGTGCTCTAAATCACGCAAAGTGCGGGTCAGCATGGTGCGCGAAATGTCGGGAATGTGTCCACTGAGTTGGCCGTAGCGCATGGTGCCCTTTATCAGCACGAGCAGAACGGGCGTCCGCCACTTGTCGCGCAAGATTTCGAGTAGCAGACGCACGAAATGTCCGGTTTCGCACTCCGCGTCCCGCTCACTTTCCTGCCTCTGTTCCGGCGTGGGCCGGAGCGGGCAAGGCGGGTGGTAATCGGGCATAGGAGCGGGAGAAGAAGACTTAAGCTGCTCTTAAAAATTGTCCCCTACGCTGCTCGAACTCTTCAAGCAGCCGCTCTGTGTCTTTGAACGAGGCGGGTGTCATAGAAAGGTGGGTGTTCCTAAAGCCCCTCTAATGCGGCAAGAAAACCCGGTCGATTTCTGCCCGCCAAGCGTGAAATCTAAAATTTACACGCCCGACTTCCAAAAAATGTTTGAAATCGGCGCCAGGTGGGTATAATCATTTTAGCGATAGGTAGAACCATTGAGATTGCTCCTTTGCAGTTCCTCGTTTTTATGGCCACTTCTCCCTCCTCACGGCGTTTTTTGCCTTGTCCGCCAATTTAACGGGCACAATTTTTATTTTTGTAGTTGCGCGTGGAGTTTGTTTATCGGTGAGGGCGGCACAGACTCGGTTATCGGCAATATCAACGTGACCAACAACACTTGGAGCAATGTGGGCAGTTACGCCTCTAAAGCCACGCCTTTTAGCGGGGTCAACCTTTCTGGAACATCGGGCGTTTCGCGCAACATCGTCTTCAAAGTTATCAACGACCCAGCGGTCTGAAATTCATCGTTTTCAACCGAGACGAGAACACCCGCTACGCCCATTTTAATTATGACCTCTCTTCGTTCAACTCTTTTGGGAGGCGCTTTGATGTGCCTCCCTTTTTCCTTTTCCTTGATGGGCGCCCAAGCCGCGCCGCTTTCGGTTTCCACTGCCAACGGCACGGGCGCTCACAGCACACGCAATTTTTCCGATTCTGCCGATAAAATCCAGTGGGTTTTCGACGCCGACACGCCGGTTAATTTTCGCGCCACTCCCGAAAATTTTGCGATTCGCGCGGGCGATTTGTTGATGATTTCGACTTCGCAGTTTCCCGCCCGATTCGTGAAAGCGACCTCCGATGGCGCGCTGGAACTGTTGTTTCCCGCCGCGCGCAATTGCACCGTTGTCATTGAGCGCGGCGGCGCGGGCAATTTGCTGTCGAAAGGTGATTTCGAGGGCGGCGACACGCTCGTAAGTTGCGGATGGACGCCCGATGTGCAAGCGCGCACCTTGCCCAGCATGGGTTGGGGCCACGAAGGAATGCCGCCCGAAGGGTTGGAATCGAAGAATTCTGTTGGGGGCCAAGCGCAGATTTCAACGTCGTTGCGGCGCAATGGTAATGGCGCGTTAGAACTTGTCAAGACGCGTGGTTCCAATGTCGTGGCGGCGCGGTCGGGCGCAGTGGCGCTGCAAAGCGGCAAAACCTATGAGCTCACCGCGTATTGCCGCATGAAGAATCCGGGGTTCGGGTCGAATCTGGCGATCATAGTTGAAGTGGCGTCGCCCGAAAAAGCGACGCAATACCACCGCGAAGGTTACAATTCGTCGCCGCTCATCTACGCAGAGGGCGACACTTGGCAAGCGAATCGTGTGCGTTTTAGCGTTCCCGGCGACTTTCAAAAGGCCAGTGCGACGATCTATCTCGCGGCGGTCGGTGCGCCTTTCACGGCGTATTTCGATGATCTCGAACTGCGCGAAGTGCCCTCGAACGTGCCGCAGTTCAACTTTCCACTCTCCAAAGAACAAATCGCACCGCGTTATGGAAGCGAGGAACTGCTCCGGCTGTTGGCGAAGCGCGCGCCAGTTTCGGCCCAAGTCGAACGGAATCGCGTTTTGGTGAACGGCAAGCCTTTGCCTTTGTTTGGCTTCACCTCGCAGCCCGATCCCGATGCGTGGCCGCTCTGGTCGAGTCACAACGATTTCTTCGACGCCGGCATCAAGCTCCAATGGGTTCCGGCGTATTCGGCGCGGCGCGAAGGCAAGCAATTTTCGCAGTTTGGCCCCATGCCCTGGATCGGCGACAAAAAATACGATTTCTCGGCGATTGACAAGCAACTCGAAGCCGTTTTGCGACGCGATCCCAGTGCAATTTTGGGACTTTACGCCGCCATTTATCCGCCGCCCAACTGGGGCGACAAGCATCCCGATGCGGTGTGGGTCAATGCGCGTGGCGAGAAAATTGTCGGCGAAAAAGACGCGGCCAAGGGCGCCATCACGCGACCCGAAGGCCAATCGTGGGCGATTTCTTACACCGCGCAGGAATATCAAGACGGTGTCGCCGATTACCTGCGCGCGCTGGGCGCTCATCTGTCCAAAAGTCCTTACGGCAAAGCGGTCGCGGCGATTCACCTCGTGGGCGGCACCGATGGACAATGGTTTCACCACGATTGGACAAGTGGCGCGGGCGACCTCGACTATTCGCCGGGCGGCGTGCGAGCCTACCGAAATTGGCTGCAAACGCGCTACAAAAACGACGTAGCTGCTCTGCGCCGTTCGTGGAACGACCCGAAAGTCACTTTCCAGACCGCGACATTGCCCCTGGAAATCGAGCGCAATCCGGCAGGCTACTTTTTAGAGCCAAACCGCGACGGGCGTCTCATTGACGCCAACTTTTGGAGCGCGTGGGGCGTTTCGGCTCTTATCAACCGCTGCGCGCGCGCCTGGAAAACAGGTTTGGCGCGACCTACGCTTGTGACGACGTATTACCACAACAAACATCACGGCTGGAAACCGCTCCTCGATAGCCCCGATGTGGACGGATTTGTCGGCGTGCCGGAATACGGCGCGTGGCGTCAACTCGGACGCACCGGCGAAATCGCGCTCTATCCGGCTTCAATTCGTCTGCACAACAAGTTCTTTCTCAGCGAGTTCGACAATCGCACCGAACTTTCCGACACCTGGGGCAGCAACGCCCTGCCGTATGAGTGGGTTTCGGTTGTGGGTTCGCAAAACGCCGCTCATCAGATGCGCCGCGATATGGGCGCGGCTCTGGCCGAAGGCGGCGGCGCGTGGCTTTACGCTTTGCCCGGCAACTCGTGGGCGACGCCCGACCACATGGAATACGTGCGCGAAATGAACAAAGCCGCAGGAATTGCCGCGACCGCGCCGCCTGTTGACGAAAAGCGCCAGATCGCGGTGTTCTTCGACGAAGATTCGGAAAAATACGCTTCGCGCCTTGGCATTTACGGCCCGGTGATCCGCAACGCTGGAAACCGCTTGCCGCGCGTGGCTTTGTCGCGTTCGGGTTTGTCGTGGGATCAATATCTGTTGTCGGATTTGGGCAACCCGAATCTACCCGATTACAAAATGATCGTTTTCGCCACGTCGGGCACAATTTCCGAGTTGCAAATCGCCTTTGTTAAAGCCAAATGGCAAGGCGGCGGGCGCGTGCTGCTATTTTTGCACAATCCGGCTGTCAGCACGGGCGGAGTCGTCAAACTCGGCGAAAATTCGCTTGCGCTCACCGGCATGAAGCTCGGCGTTGACACCCAAAACACCCAAACCCCGCGTTATGTGCGCGTGGGAAACGACCCTTTGGGCGCGGGCCTCGAAGACACGTTGTCCGAACACGCTGGGCCACTGTTTTATGTCGAGGACGCCAGTGCGACGCCGCTTGCGGTGTTCTCGACTTCGCCGCGCGTCGCGGCAGCCGTGAAACGGCACAACGGCCCCAATGGAAAATGGACAGGCGTGTTCGGTTCGCAGATGGCCGGCCTCACCCCGCAATTCTTGCGCGCTTTGGCCCAACAAGCCGGCCTAACACCAATTGGCCCCGAAGACGATGTCACGTTTTCGGGCCAGGGCTTCACTACTATTCACGCGCTCAAAAAGGGACAGAAAACTCTGAATTGGGGCGGAAAAAACGATGTGGTCGATTTAACCACCGGCGAGACTCTCGCGCGTGGTGTCGCCTCGTTCACGTTTCCTATGGAAGCCCAAACCACACGTTGGTTTCGCCGCGTCCCCACCATGGCGCTCAATCCCGTTCGTTGAAATCAAGCGATTTGAGTTTGGGAGAGCGTTGCTTTTGGTGCCCTTTAGCAACACCAGTAGCACGGAGCGCGTGACCACATCACGCTCCGGCAGTTGTGGGAGAAGATTCCTGAGGCTTACAAAAAAGGCACCTGCTTCAGCGACTTCTGGGAATCGTATTCCAAGGTCATTCCTAAAGAGCAGCACCGGGCCTGCGCCAAGCAGGAAGAAGAAACTAATCACATTGAGCGCCTCAACCTCACCTTCCGCCAAAGCGTGCCCCGCTTGATCAGAAAAACACTCTCCTTTTCTAAGAGCCTGTCGTCATAAGGATTGAGTTTTTCTGTATCGGAAAGGCGGTTCATTAACTGGAGCGGGCTTGAGCTTTCGCAACCACCTGTGAATGTTGGCACCTTGGAGTGTGGCACGGGCGAGATGGGTGTTTTGCTCGTAGTTCCGACTCAACCTGCGGTATCTGCCCTGACAGCCAAAGACTTGCTCGATGAGCCAGCGGTTAGGCAACACCTCAAAGCCTTTGGCTTTGATGCGCTTGACGATGTGCAAGTTCACGCTGCACTGCGCTTTGATCTGGCGTCCGAAGCCTTCGCCGTCAAAACCGCTGTCCGCATAAACCAACTGAACATCTCGCCACCAAGGTTGCTTTTTCACCTGGAGCAGCAACGCCAATGCGCAAACCCGCTCATCCAGACCTGCTGGCAGCACGATGGCATCCAAGAAGTTACCGCCCCGGTCACACAAAGTCACCCGCTTGCGACCGCTGATTCGCTTGGCGCCGTCAAAGCCACGAGGCCCCCTTTTTCCGTGGTTTTGACGCTTTGAGTGTCGATCACAGCCGCAGTGGGTATCGCTTTGCGCCCCTGAGCGTAGCGCACCTCCACTCGCAGCGATTCCACCACTTTGTCCCACGTCCCGTTCAAACTCCAACGTCGAAAGCACGAATAGACGCTCGTCCAACGTGGATAACTTTGGGGCAAGTAGCGCCACTGGCACCCGGTGCGGAGCACGTAGAAGATGGCGTTGAGCAACTCGCGGCGCGGCAGACGACCGCTGCGCCCACACGCTGCGCAAAGCATGGGAGACACCACCTTTCACTGCGCGTCGCTCAAGTCACTGGGATAAACAGGTTTGGCTCGTCTTGGCATAAATGCCAGTTTCACAAATTATGTCGTTACAGCGACAGACTCTAATGGTGCAAGGAGTTTTTTACGCAACTTCCTATTCCGAGAGATTTTTAAGCACGCTACAACTCATAGCCGATTGCGAGCGGGATTTCTCGCCCCGGCTCGACCTGGCGCCACAATAGATTCATCCAGTTCGCCACTAATCTTGTGGCGAATAATGTTCTATCGAGCGGCATGCGCGCTTCGCCGGTGAGCATCAGATGCTCGATATGCCGGTTCAAAAACGCGAAATTGAGCGGCAAAACATCTTTGTTCTGGCCTGTAATCGAGCGCGCGGGGACGACTTCACCGTTGATACGTAGCGCCATCACGAAATCTTCGATGTGGCCAGCGAGCATAATGTGCGTCGAGTGCAAACCGTCGCGGTGTTTCATGCGAAAGGCGACCGGAGAAACAATGAGTTCGGTGCGCGCGCGCGCCTGAGCGCATCGGTAAGTTGCGGCCTCGCAGTTGGCGCGCATATCGCCGGGCGCGACGTGGCTGGCGATGGCCAGCGCCGCATCGAACAGTTCGCGCGGCCATGCGGTCGCTTCGTGCGCGGCCCAAACAGCGGGGCCTTCCCAAATTCGGATGCTTTCGATGCCGCTTTCGCCGCCCGCGCGCTTTTCTAAAAAGCTCTGCAACATCTCAATGGCGTGATAACCGTAGCTTTCCGGCCCGACGAAATAGAGCGTTAGCGCTTCGTCCACAATCGCATCCTGCGGCATCTCGAAAAAGCTGCCGTCCTTCAATTCCATGCCCGAAATCGGCACGCTCGAACCGGCCATTAAAGGAAAACCGAGTTCGCGCGCGGTCTGCACCATTTCAAGTGCCCAATCGGCGTTGTAGGACAGGTGTTTATCGTTAAAAACTGGCACGCTACGTCCCGATTTGCGAAAGACTTCGACGATCTGGTCGAAGAACTCTTTGCGCGGATACATCTTTTGCGACTGCTCGTTAAAGCCGTATTCGCCATGTTCGGCTATCAAAATCACGCCATCAACTGCAAGTTTGCTGGCGCCTAAACAGAGCGCACCTTCGATGGAATCATAAACTGGCACACAAAATTTTTCGCTCTGGGCACGCGCCATATCCACATATGGCATGAATGGCGGCGTGAGCCAATCGCCCTCTTTCAAGTCGCGCACATCGCGCGGCGGAAACTGCGCCACAAAGAGCGAAACGATCTCGGTTTGTGGCCTCCAGCCCGCTAATTCTTCATCATAGGGCAACTCTTCCAGCCAGCGCGAAACAATGCAGTCGGTATGTGACCATGGAAAATAGACCGTCGAAATCACGGCAATTCTTTGCTTCATTGGTAAGCCTCCAATGTGCCATCGGGCGCACGCAAACCGTCGGCCTCGAAGGTAAATTTCGGTTCATAACCCAAGGCGCGCGCCACGCTTAAATCCACCCAGTTTTCGTCGGCGTTAGAGACAATTTGAAACACTCCAAATCCTTGAAACGACGCGCGCGCCGCCGCCGCAATCGCGCCCGCCGTATCACCGTGAGCCAACGCTAAGCCGCGTTTGTGCGGCGTGTCAACAGCCCATTTTCGGGCAGTATCAGTTGGGTAAGGCTGGCCCAGCCGCAGACAGGCCACATCGAGCGGCACGTCTTTAGCGAGCGTGTAAACGCGTGCCATCTCTTCGCCGCAATGTTTGGCGCAAGCGTAGATATCATAGGGAAATTCGGGCGGATGCGCTCCAATTGCATCTCGCAATTGCCCTGTTGCGTCGGCCAACACAATCGTCATCGAAGAAATGTAAATCACGCGTTTGACTTTGGCGCTTTTGGCGGCTTCGTAAAGGTGAAAAGCGCCCTTGATATTTACGTCAATAGCGCCCGCGTGATAAGAGCGCATCACGTCGGCATCTCGCCAGTCTTGGTCGGTGCCATCGGGATTTTGATAATTCTGAATCGCGCAGTTCACCAGCACATCAGCGCCCGATTGCGCCACCAGATCGAGCGTAGATTCCCAATTGGTCAAATCCACATCTTGCACTGGCAATCCGCAAACTTCGCCGCCGCCTTTGGCGGCCAGAATCAAATCGAAATCGGGTTTCAAAAACGGCACGACACGGCGCCCGATGTTGCCGGTTGCGCCCACAAAAAGCATTTTCATCGAAGTAAATTTCTCGGATCGGCCCAGTCCCACAGCGTCCCCAGCGCGACAAAATGTTCGGCGCTCAGCGTTTTGATCCAGAAAGGTCCTACCAACTCGTGGAAGTCTTTCAGTGTAGACGTTTCGCACTCATCGCGGTGAACCAGCACGGAGCGGCCCAGCCCATCGTTGCTTCGAGTTGCCCGCCGTCAAAGTCCTACGCGTGACACCAGATGCCCGCTTTTATGCGCCCCCCTCAGGTTTGTAAGCGACGCACTCGATTTCAAACAAAAGTCCCGGCGGCAAGCAATCGACGAGTGTGGCACGCGTGGGATAGGGCTGCTGGAAATACTCGGCGTAGAGCTTGTTATGCAGAGGAATATGGGAGACGTTTTGAACGTAGCAACGCACGCTGACGACATCGCCTAAATCGGCGCCCGCGCTTTGGAGCGCCCCACGAAACTGCTCCATAGTGAAGCGATACTGCTCCTCGAAATCATCGGAGATGAAATTGCCATCGGAGCCGACAGCTCTAGTAAAGCCGCGTCGCGTAACTTTCTTTGATGGTCTCTTCCAACTCTTCGATGGTGATGTCGGTGGATTTGGTTTGATCCATTATCACTTTTGCCAATGAGGGCAAATCGCCGCTATCTTTCCACGATGCTGTATCCCACAAACGCGAACGCTTGATGGCCTTGGCGCAGTGGAAATAACATTCCTCGATTTCAATGCCTATCGCTATTAGAGGAACTTTCTCTTGCACGCTCATTGATTGCAATAGCTCAGGCGTGCGCGTGATGCAAGCGCGACCATTGATACGGAAAATATCCTCTACGCCCGGAATGACAAAGAGCAGACCGACAGCGCCGGTTTCGATGATATTGCACAAACTGTCGGCGAGGCGATTGCCGGGGCGCTCAGGAATGACGAGGTGCTTATTATCGAGAATTCGCACGAAGCCGGGCGGATCGCCGCGCGGCGAGACATCGCAACATCCCCTATCGTCCCGCGTGCCAATGAACAATAGGGGCGAACGAGCGATGAACTCTACTGCGTGAATGTCGAGTTCGTTGAGCTTCTTTTGTTTAATGAGCTCCGCCGGTTGGCCAATAAGCGTGCGCAGTTCGGCTTCGGAAGTGATAATGTCGGCAAACGAAGAGATTTTCATGTTAGAGAGTTGATTTGCCTTGCAATTGAACGTCTGGCGTTTGCCACGTCGCCAATTTGCGCACGAATGCCACGATCTCGCGCGTGGCTGCTACAAAGAGCGTCTCGCCTCTTGAATCATCGAAGTTTCCCATTCGCAGGCGTGAGAAATCGAGCCTTGATACAAGCCTTCGATTTGCGCGGTGGCGGGCGCAGTAGTCGCAAACCAACTGGCGAAAGTCAGCCATAAATCGGGCATTCGCGGCGCATATCTGAGCTGCACATCTTGTAATTCCATATTCGCCGGAACGACATTGCCTACATGCGAATCAAGTAGGAAAATCCGTTGAAACCCGCCGCGAATTGGGCTTTCAATGACCTCTTCGATGACTTTGATGTAAAGGTCATTCGGCGAAGTGACCGTGCCCGCAAACGCGCTATGATGGGTCGAGGCGCCGATCCACAGTATGGGAAGGAACGCCGTGTCAGCGCCAAGTTCGGCCTCGACACGGCGCGCGATTTCTCCGCCAATCATCGAATCGGTCAAAAGCGGCAGATGATATCCACATCGCTCCAGATTGCTCCAGCGATCCGACCACACGACTTTGTCGCGCTGTTGCTCGGAGGGGGCCCTTGCCGCTGGTTTTGTGTCCATATGGTCATTCGCCGCGCGGCAAAGAACTTTACGCGGGCAACTACGCTGACGAAGACGAGAGATTCTTGGGAGAAAGAAGAGGGCGAGAGCAACATCGCGGTGTAGGCGATTGAGGCGGGCTATGCCGCCATCGCGCCCGATGTGCGTGGATTTTGGGAGAGGTCGCGCGTCCAGGATCAGGAAAAGAATAAGCTCAGTTCGTGCGACGACTTACAGCGCCAGGCGGTGATGTATGGCCGCACGCTACTCCACGCTACTCGGCGAGCGCGTCCATGACATGAGTCGCTTTCTCGACCATGCAGCCACGCGCACCGAACTCGATCGCAATCGCGTGATGATTGCCAGTAGTTCGGGCGGTGGAACCGTCGCAATGCTCGCCGCCACGCTCGACGAGCGCATTAAAGGCGCGCATCTGCCCGCTGGTGTCCATGCTCAAAACGCGATAATGTTGGTGACTTCACTGGTTGAGAGAACAGAAAACGTTGTCCATCCGCGCTCCAACCGAGTTCGGCAATATTATAGGGATTGTGAAAAAGCGCAGCGCTGGTTGGGACTTCGCACTGTGCAGCCACATCGAACAGGCGCGGGCACTCCACTTCCACGCAGTCGCCCCTTAAACCCTTTGAGAAACAGCTCTATGCTCTTGAACGAGGCAAAAATGGGTGTTCCTAAAATACCTTTAATACGGCGCAGAAAAGTATCTAATTTCGGCCCGCCAAGCGTGAAATCAAAAATTTACACGCCTGACACAAAAAACGATGTTTGAAAGTAGCACCAGATGGGTATAATCTATTTAGCGATAGGTAGAACCACTGAGGTCGCTCCTTTAGGGCTCTCCGTTATCATGCCCACTTCCTCCTCTCTTGCTCTGACGCAATCGTCTCCTTTGGAAATGCCGTCCAAGTTGCGGCGCGGCGTTCAGCACAACTTCGCCGGAACCAGCAACTTGCAAGCTCTGGGCAGCGCCAACCGGGTGACGGCGGTTGTCGAGCAGCTCACCCAGGCGGTGCTCAGTGGCGAAATGGAAGTCGGTTCGCTGCTACCACCCGAACGCGATTTGGCTAATCATTTGGGGGTGTCGCGCAATGTGGTGCGCGAAGCGACCAAGATTTTGCAGTCGCGGGGATTGCTTTCGATCAAGCAGGGGTTGGGCACCATAGTCAGCGGCGTGACGAGCGAGCCTGTGCAGCGCGTTTTTTCCGATACGTTGCATGGCCATGAGCAAGAAGCGGCTTTGCTGCATCTCACCGAAGTGCGCTTGTCGCTCGAAGTGAAGATCGCGGAACTCGCGGCGTTAAGGGCGACGCCGCACAACATCGAGACGTTGCGCGACCTCATCGCGCAATTGGACGCGAGTTTCGACGATGTGGAGCGCTACGCCACTCTCGATGTAGCGTTTCACTACGAACTGGCGCTTTCGACTCAAAACCCGTTGTTTGGCGTGATGCTGGAGTCGGCCTCGTCGTTGCTCCACGAAAGCCGCGCGCGCGCTCTGAGCGAACAAACGCCCGCCCAGGCTCAACAGGCACACCGCGCGATTTTTGCTGCCGTTGAAGAAGCTGATACCAGACGTGCTGCCCAGGAGATGCTAAAGCATCTCGAATTGCAAAAACACGACTTTGAGCAGCAGTTTTCTCACGAGTAGAAAAGCTGTTTCCTGTCTCGCAACCATTCGCTTTTCTCACGGCGTTTTTCGCCTTTCTACTAGTCCCATTGCTACTACTTTCGTTTAGGAGACACAAAACTTATGAAAACCCTCACACCGGCCAAATCAACCCTCAAAGCCTTCACTTTGATCGAGTTGCTCGTAGTCATTGCCATTATCGCGATCCTCGCCGCGATCCTGTTTCCCGTTTTTGGGCGGGCAAGAGAGAACGCTCGTCGCTCGTCTTGCCAGTCCAACATGAAGCAGATGGGGCTGGCCATGATTCAATACACGCAGGATTACGACGAGGCTTATTCGCGCACCTCTGCGTCGTTAGGAAAAGGCCAGCCAGGTGGCGTATGGTATTCTGGTGCTCCCGACCTTTGGTTTTGGCCGCAAATTCTGTATCCCTATCACAAAAGCACGCAAGTTTTTGTGTGCCCTTCGAGTAAAATTGGCTACCCAGCGAATGTGAATGGAACTGTGTTTGATGGGCCAGCTTACGGAAGCTACGCTTACAACAGTGTTTTTGGAGAAGATTCGGCGACTGGAAATCCAGTCAAGCAATCGCAAATAGCCTCAATTTCTGGCCTGATAATGTTCACAGAAGGTGGATTGTGGAACACTAACTTTTATTATGCACGGCCCGCAAATGCCAATGAGTATCGTTATCTCCCCGGGGCAGGCGATGGTAACTCGAGCACTGTCCCCGATCCTGCGGCCGGAGATTTCAAGAGTGGTCGCCACTTCGCTGGAGTCAATGTGTGTTTCGCCGATGGACACGTCAAGTGGGTTCGTTCCAGCAAGATGGTCTCATGGGCAAACACCTCCAACATAGGTCACTGGCTTGTTGATGCTGAAGTCACCGACTGAACTACCGCGCGGGGATGCTGCTTGCTCGCAGCGTCCCCGCGCACTTTCCTGATGAAACTATTTTACATTCTTCGTTTTGCTGGATGTGTGACTGCGCTTGCCCTGCCAATCGTATTGAGCGGCTGTGGAACAACTTCGGCACCCTCTTCTTCGGCACCCTCTTCTTCGGCACCCACAAACAACGCGCCACAGAAATCACTTAACGATTTAGGGCGTAGTCCAAACGAACCAAAAAATTTGAGTAAGCCGCAGTAGGTTCCTTTAGTTGGAGACATCCACTATATAAGAGTAGACGTGTCTTGTGCTGGAGCCGAAGCGAAAGGTTGTTTAACAGCAACGAGTATTTTTACATCTACTCGGGCGCTTCTACTATTGGTGCTCATAAGGTGATCGTTGCCTCTTACTCTAAAGCCAATGGCATTGGAACCAAAGGCATTTGGCGCAACATCGTTTTTAAGGTTATTAATGACACAGCGTTTTGACTGATTTGTGGATAAAATTGTATGCCTCACCTTTCAAAGATTTTAATTTCCATGGCCGTTGTCATGATCGGAAGCATTCCATCGATTCGTGCCTCTCTCGCCGCCACGCCATTGCGAGGCGAATACTCGTTCAACGATATTCAAACCAAGCCTAATATCAAGCGTGGCTCACTTGAAGAGTTGATGCAGGTGGACGTGCGCGGCGGGGCGGTCGTGCCGATCCCCGATTTCGATTTGAGTAAGCCAGGCGCCAAATGGGAGCAAAACGGCTTACAAATGAACTACGAAGCCATCGCGGGCACGCCTTTCGGCTGCTACCGACTCAAATTGCTCAATCCCACTACCTACCTGGTGGCGATGAGCATCGGTGCTTTCAAGGCCAAAGCCAATCGCAGTTACCTTGTTTCGGCTCTCATCAACACCGAGTTCGATCGCACCCAGCCTGGGCAAAAAAGCAGTGATGGGACCGAAATCAACATCGGAACTTCTACCGCTGGTCAGAAATACCCATATCCGGCGGATTTGCCGAAGGGCGGCGATTATCCCGACATCGGTATGGGTCTGTGGAGCGGGGTGCCCGATAAAAGCGCCGGCTGGGTGCGATGGGAGTTTGAATATCCGAACTCTTCATTGGTCGAGAATGGTAGAGCATGGTTACGCTTTTTCAATTTACGTTCCGAAACAGGGTTTCGCGTCGCCGATTTGAAAATCATCGAAATGCCAGCCAAGCCGCTTAAGCAGTTTGGCCGGGGTCAGGGCGTAATGTTTCGTGGCGGCCCGGGCGACCTACCGATGCGAGTTGAAAGCGCCACGGAAAACGGTGATGTGCTGTCGGTGCAAACAACTGGCGCGCGCTACGATTTCGACCGGCGGCGCAACACCATTCGCGCCGTGCAGCGAATTAATAAAATTCGTGCGGTGACGCAGTGGCAATCATCACTACCATTGCGCGGTCTGCAGGTTTCGTCACGCACCGCGACTGAGTGTGTGCTGACCAACGGCAACCTCACACTGGGCGTGCAGTGCGATGGGATGATGCTGGTCTCACCGCAAAAAGAGCTGGCGCTGACGCTGACATCGCAGATAGGCGGCAAGTGGAACCGGCTCATCGCGGGGCAGTTGCTGGCGATCGACGAGTGGGGCGGCTTCACCGTCAACCCCGCCATTCCTTTGGGTAGCGGTCGCACAGCGCGAACTTCCGTTCTGACGCCGCAACTCGATTTCCTGGGGCGCGTTAACGATACGCACTTCGTGTCGAGTGCTGCGCCTGGCTGGAAAGTGCGCTGGGATCTTTCGCCCGGCGAACGGCTGGGCATCTCTACGTTTCCTCCGCGATCTTATCCTTGGAAGAAATCGTTTGAGATGAACACCACGCTCATGTATCCCGATTATCCCACTGCAACCTATCAGAAGGAGCTTACTCCCCAACTCTTCGACAGCGTGATTCTCTGGAACTACGCCGTGCGCGGTTACGGCATGACGTTTGGGCCGCGCTACGAAGTTCATAATGAGAAGCTGTTGCGCGAACATATTGCCCTCGTTAAAGCGAAAGGGATGCGAGCGCTACCTTACTTGAGCGGTTACTTTTACTACAGCCGCGACCCCGCCGAGTATGTAAGCGAATTAAAGCGATGGAAGCAGACTTACGGTATCGACGGCTTCTACACTGATGGCTTGCCTGATCTTAACTGGCTCTTGGCTTATGAAGAGATGCGAATGGCGCGTGAATTATTCCCGAGCGGCGACATCTGGCTGCATTCGACCGGGCAGGGCAACAACGGCGGCCCGCCGCTGGCGCTACCCGATATTTATTGCCCATTCATCGACACCTACGCTGATGCCACTGTGCGTGGCGAGTGGTTACCGTTTCAAGGTCGAGATTGGCCGTATACGCGCTATATCACGTCACAGTCTGGCACCGCCAACATTGTAGGTGTCACAAAAGGCGACCGTTGGAACATTCCGCAGTCGCTGCAAAACGACTTTGCGCTGTTGAACAACGGTCGCTCTTGGTCTGGTGCACCTTACAACGAGAAGGACACGGAGGATTGGCGCATCTACATGGCCAAACTGCGTGTGCTGCAATCCTTATGGCGCGAGAAAGGCAAAGATCCGGACTTCTACGAGAAGTATTATCTGCCCAAAGCGCGTGAACTGGCGGAATTGAAGATTCCTATCAAAGATGCGTCGACACCTTGAAGCATAAAGTGAAATACGTATCGTCTTCATTCTGACCGCACCCTGAAAGAAAGTCGAAATCTGGCACTCTGCTTTTCGGCACGGTACAACTTAAATTGCCGGACAGAAATAGTTTGAATCGGCACAAGTGCAACAATGAATCGCAAAGGGAACGGCGTAACCCTCCGCGAGGGTAGTGGTCCAAATCGGTTTTTCCGGCTGCTCATAGACGCAAAATTTGAATAATCTAAGGGAGTCATATCGATATGAACAAAAATAGCAGAATGCGTTTGGGACTTATCGGCTGCGGTACCATGGGTGAAGTGCATCGCGCTCGCTTTGAGCGAAACGCAGACCGCATGGAGGTAGCGGTTTGTGTGGACACCGATACGGAACGCGCGCAAAAGGCGGCGGCTCTATTTGGCGCCAAAGCAGCCAAGAATTATCGTGAAGTTCTTGATGATTTAGACGCGGTTCTCATCGCGCTACCACATCATTTGCATCACTCGGTTGGCATGGAATGTCTGATGGCGGGAAAGCATGTGCTTATGGAGAAGCCGTTGGCCAACACGGAAAGTCAATGCCTTGATCTGATCGGTGCCGCCAAGCAGTTCGGGCTAACGTTGATGGTTGGCTACAACCAACGCTATCATCCGCTGATCCACAAGATGCAGGAATTAATCGCTTGTAAAACGTATGGCGAAACTTTTCATGTGTCGATGTGGACGGAACAACTGACACAATGCAGCCCTGACTCCTGGGTGGCTCGCACTGAAACGATGGGTGGCGGACAACTTTTTTCGCATGGCTGCCATTATATCGACTTGCTGCTCTGGTTTTTAGGTGAGCCGAAATCGGGAATGCATTTCGGAACCCGATCCGGCACGCCTTGGCTCGAAGGCGAAGGCACTTCGGATGTCAGCATCAAATTCGTATCGGGTGCGCTCGGTTATCACGGTGCTACCTGGGGAGCGCGTGGTACGCGCTTAGGTTACTCTTTTCATGCTCATACTGACCAAGGCATGATCGAGGTCGATCAGTTTCGAGGAGTTTGCCTTTTCCATAGAGGTGATCCGCATAGTGGCACGCAACGCGACGGAGAACTACTTTTAGAAGTAGAAACAGGTAATCTTGCCAAACACACTGACCTTGAAATGGCGCATTTTCTCGATTGCATCGAAAGCGGGAAAGAGCCGCTCACCAACGCGCCGGATAGTTTGCAAAGTCTGCGTATTATCTGGCGCCTTTATGAAGCCGAGCAAAGAGGTGTAGTGGCTGACTTACAAGGTTTGGGCTTGAATTGAAATCTAAACAAGCTCTTGATGAAACTGAATACAGGAGGTTATGGGATCCTCTCGCAAGTTTGCTTTTTGGCAAGTATCCATCTCGTCTGTTGCTGTGGGTTCGAACTCTGTAACGAAGAAGCATCATGACTTATGCTGGAAGAAGGCAAACAAAAAGAGGCTGCATCCGCTCGTGCAACAAGCGGCTGGCCCGACTTTCACGATTGAACCAAATGGATGCGGCTCCAACTTTAATCAAGTAATTCATCGCGCGACAGGCTTCTCCTTGAAAAAAGAAGGTTTTACTGGGAACATGGCGCGCCCTTCTCACACATTACAACGGTGGGGCTGGGTGACGTCGGCCTGTTAGGCCACGTTTGGACTCATTCCAACGCTCGGGGCAAGACGCTACGCAACTAATGCGCGAACAGATGCACCATTTCCGCACTTGCGGCGGACAGGCGCTCTATTTGGGCGCCGAGTTAGATAGCGCGGCGTTTCACATATATCGCAAACACGGTTCGAAGCCGATCGAAGCCGGTAGAGGCTACATGAGCTTCTTCACCGAAACTAAACAGCAGTTCGAGAACAAGTATTTCGCTCTTGGTGCGACGCAAATTATTGCGCATGATTGGCCGCATTATCTTGGTTCTACTGCACTGTTCCCGGGTGATTTTCCTGGCATTGTTCGCAATACGCTCCTCAAGCTCATCGGACGCATCTTCACCGAAGGGCCGTCACACACCTCACTCGGCGCGGCGCGCACCAAATCGAAGAGCAGTAAATTGTATTTCTCGTTCGCATAACGCGCTATGTCGCGGCGCATGCGCTGAGGGATTTGCAACTCTTCGTGTCACCCCAAAATCTCGGCGGCGGCGCGGATGTCGAGCATTGGGAATTGCGCCACGAACATCGAAACAATGTCGCTTTGTGTATGCCAACCTGCGCGCATCGTCTTGCGCAAGTCTTTATCCAATGCGAAACGATGACATCGGCGTGCGAATACGAATAGAGAACCGTCGCTACAGCGGCAATTCATGGTCTTACCGGGCATATTCCATCATCCAATTGGGCGTTTCGAGGCGGGTTTTGGGGTTTTGCAGCGCGTGCATCCATTTTTCAGTAGCCAAAGTCGAAAAAAAAGTGCGTTCAAGTGGCGCGGCTGGGATTCGGGTGCGAAAGAAGGTTTCGATATGCGCGTTTTGAATGGCGAAGTGCGGGTGAAACTCCGCCGCGCCCGAAGTGTCCATGCGTGCGGCCCATGTTCGGTCTCCGCTGCGCGCGGCAACGCAGTAATCGCCCAAATGTCCTTCGAGCATGACGTGAGCAACGCGCAAACCATCGCGATGTCGCGCCAAGAATGCGAGCGGACTGCGCGGCCAAAATTCCTGCGCCGTCGCTGTCACTCCGCCGCGAATGTGAGATTCCGATAGAACCGCGTCCAAATCGGTGCGGTCACGGCAGTTGAGGCGCACGTTTCCGGCTTCGACATAGCGGGCCGCCTGGAGCGCCAACTCGAACAGATCAATCGCGATTTCGCCTTCATCAAGCGCGCGCCACACGTCTGCGCCTTCGAGCGCCACCACCGATTCGAGGCCACATTCGTTGCCCAAACGCTGTTCGAGCGCGCTTTGCGAAAGTTCGAGCGAGTGAAAACCATAAATTTCCGGCCCGCCGTAAAAGAGCGAAACCGCGTCGGAAACCGGTTGGTTTTCAAATGGAAACGGCGCATCGAAACCGCACAATGGGGCGCTCGAACCGGCCATGAGCGGAATGTTTTGGACGCGCGCGGTTTCGATGACTTCGCGTGCCAAAGCGCCGCTCCAACTGAGCGCCTTGTCGTTCCAAACCGGCACGGCGCCCCCCGATAGTTGGAAAACGGAGGCGATTTGGGCGAACCACTCGGCGCGCGGATAGAGTTTTTGGCCGAAGTGATTGAGCGGATAATCGCCGTGTTCGCCGATCAGCAAAACTGCGTCGACTGCCAAGGTTTTGCCGCCCAAACACAGCGTTTCCTTGATAGAGCCAAAAATCGGGACGCCAAAGCGCGCCGATTTCTCACGGCTGAGGTCGTTGGGGGGAAATTGATCGACGAACAATGCGGCGATTTCGCTGCGGGGCTGCCAACCCCATTTTGCGTCGCTGGGCCGAGCTTCGAGCCAGCGCGACACAATCACATCGGCATGCGAAAGAGGAAAATAAGTGCTGCACAGCGCGGCGATTTTCATAAGTTTTCGGCACTCCCCAAACCCGATCCCAGAAAATCCCAGGCGGGCATGTAGCCAAGTTCGCGTGTTGAGCCGTCATGCAAAACTGGTGAATCCGCGCTCGAAACAACCGAGAAAACGATCCATTTTCGCTCGCTTTGCAGCGCGATGGATAAAGCCTGCGCGACATCTTCAACGTGAACAATAAATGAATACTTCATTTGAGTATCGAAAATTCGCACGCTCGACTCTCAAAAAATGTTTGAAAGTAGCGCCAGAATGGTATGATATATTGCGTTAAAGGTAGAACCAATGAGGTATTTTCCCCGTTGTGACTTCTCATGCCCACTCCGCTTGATTCGACACCCCAATTCGTGACAGGCTCCGGCAATAGGGAATTTGGCGCTTCAACAGAGCCTAAAACGGCGCCTGCCACTTCGCCCCAAGTTTCGGCGCGTGCGGTTCTGGTCGGACTTCTGGCGGCGGCTGGTCTGGCGGCGCTTCATGTGCGTCTTTCTCTGGTAGCGGGCGTGGATTCACTGGGTGGCATTCATCTGCCTTTTGGCGCAGTCGCGGTTTTGGCGCTGCTGATTTTGGGCATCAACGGGCCGCTGCAATGGGTGGCGCGGTGCAGAGGGCGCGCTTTCGGCGGCGTTTTGCGGCCTTGGTCGCGGGCGGAACTGCTCACCATTTACGCGATGGGGATGTTTTCGCTCTTGGTTTCGACGCCTGGAACCGACAACTTTTTTCTCACCGTCACGTCGGGCCTCTTCTACTTTTCGACGCGCGAAAATGGTTGGGCCGATCTGTTTTACAAGCACATTCCTTCTTGGCTGGCGCCGGGTTGGGACGGGCGCACTTTTCAGGAGAAGGTAATCGAGCCGCTTTATCTGGGCGGTGCTTCACCTTCGCAGATTCCTTGGCACGCCTGGGTCGTGATGCTCAGCGCGTGGGGTCTGTTTCTTTCGCTTTGCTATGGGCTGCTTTTTTTCACTTCGCTCCTGATTCGGCGCCAGTGGATCGAAAGCGAGGCGCTTTCCTTTCCGCTTTTGCAATTGCCGCTCGAAATGGTTGACAATGGCGACCGGGAGCGGGGCACGCTCGGCGAGTTTTGGAGCAACCGTTTGATGTGGGGCGGCGCGCTTTTCGCGTTTTGTGTGCACGGCCTCAACGGACTGAACCGCTTGTTTCCAGATTGGCCGGTGATTCCGGGCTTTCATGCCACAACAGACGCGGCGGCGGTCAGGTTTGCGCTCACCGAAGCGCCTTGGAACGCCATCGGCACGATGGGCGCCGAGTTCTGGCTCGGCGCCATCGCCATCGCGTATTTGCTGACCAGAGAACTCTCGTTTTCACTGTGGTTTTTTCTGATTTTGTCCAAGATGTCGCTGGTTTGGGCCTCGCAACTCGGTTATCCGGCGGCCTCGCTGCCCAAAGATTCTTATCTAGGGCGGCCCCTGTTTCAATCTTTCGCCTCAATGGGCGGTTGGTGGATGCTGGGCGGGATGCTGCTGTGGGCGCTCCGCGCCGATCTGGGGCGCTTTTGGCGCTCGGCGCTGCGACCGTCGCAAACCGCGCCCGAACTCCGAAACGAGCCGTTCGCGCCGCGCACTGTCGTTTTTGGCTGGGTGTTTTGTTTGTTCGGTTTGCTCGGATGGAGCTATTTGGCCGGAATGAATCTGAGTGTGGCGGCGATGTTTTTCGCCATCTACGGCGTGACGAGTTTGGTGTTGGCGCGGCTGGTGGTTGAAGCCGGTTTTTTGTTTCCCCAACTCACTTTTGCGCCGCTCGATTGGCTGACTAAAGCGGCACCGGGCACCTCGTTTTTGGGCGAAGCGGGCATCGTCAAAGTGTCGCTGTTGCAGCCGGTTTTGATGTCCGATGCGCGTCCCAACACGCTTCCAGCCTGGCTGCACACGCTTAAGATCGCTGAAGCTCTGCGCCTCGACAAGCGCGACACGCGGCGTTTACTGCTCGCTTGCACTGGCGCGATAGCGACCACGATGATTGTAGCGACGTTTGCCACGCTCGTCACGCTCTACGGCGTCGGCGGATTGAGCACGACGAACACCTGGTTCACCAAAGACGGGCCGGAAATGGTGTGGAAAGGCGCTGGCGCCGCGATTCGCAGCACCGAAGCTCCCGCCGTTTCCAACTGGGTTTTTACCGCTTTGGGCGCCCTCGCGGTGCTGGGAATGACCTTGGCGCGCGCCCGTTTTCCCTGGTTTCCGCTCCATCCGCTGGGTTTCGTGGTTTCGACCGGCTACCCGATGGAGCGGCTCTGGTTTTCAATTTTCCTGGGCTGGGGCACCAAAACTCTGATTCTCAAATACGGCGGCACCGCAACGGCGGCGCGGGTGCGGGTGTGGATGCTCGGCCTCATCCTGGGCAACATCGCCGCGATGCTGGGATGGATTTTGATCGGTTATCTGACCCAAACCCGCATCTCGTTTTGGCCCGCCTGATTTCTTTTCTTATGCAACTTTCCATTCCTGCCATCTATGCGATTGGCCTCAACTATCGCCAACACGCGCTCGAATCGGGCGCGCCGATTCCGACCCGCCCGATTGTTTTCATGAAACCGCCGTCGAGCGTGATCGGCGACGGCGAAACCATCGTTTTGCCCTCTTCCTCGCACAAAGTCGATTACGAGTGCGAACTCGCTGTCATCATCGGCCAAAAATGCAAAAACGCGACGCGCGATAATGCCCTCGATTTCGTGAGCGGCTACACGGGCGCCAACGATGTGAGCGCGCGCGATTGGCAACTCGAATGGGGCGGCGGGCAATGGATCAGAGGCAAATCTTTTGACACCTTCACACCGCTTGGGCCGCGTGTTGTCCCGGCCAGCGAGATTCCCGATCCCAACGCGCTCGCCATCAAAACGGTTTTGAATGGGGAAACGCTGCAAGATTGGAACACGCGCGACATGATTTTCGATGTTCGGACAATCATCGAATTCCTGTCGCACGAAACCACACTTTTGCCGGGAACAGTGATTCTCACCGGCACGCCGCAGGGTGTGGGCATGGCGCGCACACCGCCGTTTTATCTCCAGGATGGTGACTGTGTAATGGTCAAAATCGAGGGCATCGGGGCACTTTCCAACATGGTGCGCGCGGCGCCAAAAGGCGCCTGAAAAGTAAAAACGCTTGAAAGTGTCGAAATTCGGCACTTTTGCAATGGGAAACAAGGATTGATAATTCAGATGACGAACCAGATGGCTTGGCTCAATTTTCTGCTCGGAGTAACGGTGGGCTTCGGCTGGAAATGTCTGGGCGAGCCGATTAGAGCACGATAGATCTTCTTTTTGACCGTGATGCTAATAAGCATCGTGGGCCTCAACTGCTTTCCGGCCCGCTACGACAAACCGGAAGCACCGGCGCCCCAAACCATACCAAATCCTCAGCCGGGCGCACTCTTCCCGGCAAACGAAGAAGTTGCCCACTAAGGCCGGGCGAAGCCCAGGACGACACTCATGCAATCACACAACAGCACCGCACGCTCTTACTTTTGTTCTCAGGAACTGCTCAATCGCGCCCAAAACGTGCTCGCGGGCGGCGTTTCGAGCGAATTTCGCAAGTTTTCGACGCCGCACCCGCTTTTCTATGAGCGCGCATCGGGCGCGCGTTTGTGGGATGTCGATGGCAACGAATATCTCGATTTCACGCTCTCGCAAGGCCCGCTGATTTTGGGCCACTCGCACCCACAAGTTTTGAAAGCGGTCACCACGGCTTCGCAAAACGGCCAGCTTTTCGCTGGGCAGCATCTGCAAGAACTTGAACTCGCCGAAACGCTGCAACGCCTGATTCCCGGTGCAGAGTTAATGCGTTTTTCGCTTTCGGGATCGGAGTGCGACCATGCGGCACTGCGCCTCGCTCGCGCTGCGACGGGCCGCGACAAGTTCGTGCGCTTCGAGGGCCATTATCACGGCTGGTTCGATAATGTCGCCTATGGCGTCACCGGCCCAAGTGTCGAGGCGCTCGGCGACCGCGAAAACCCGACTTTGCATCCTTGGACTCAAGGACTTCCCGACCGCATCGGCGACGAAATGATCGTTTTGCCCTGGAACGACCTCGAATTGCTCGAAAAAGTCGTTTCCGAGCGCCACCAAGAAATCGCCGCCATCATCACCGAGCCGGTGATGTGCAACAACGGTTGCATCCCACCCCAACCCGGTTTTTTGGAAGGCATTCGCGCGCTGTGCGACAAATACGGCCTCGTTTTCATTCTCGATGAAGTCATCACCGGCTTCCGTCTTGGTTTGGGCGGCGCGCAGGAATTTTTCGGCGTCACGCCCGACCTGGGCATCTTCGGCAAAGCGATGGCGAGCGGCTATCCGATTGCGGTTTTGTGCGGCAAAAAGACGTTCGGGGCCGATAATAGGCCGCTGATGCAGATGATCGCCGACGGCCAAGTAATTCACGCCGGAACGATGAATAGTTGCAATCCCTGCGTTGCGGCGGCTCTCGCCACAATCGAAGTTTTGGAAGGCGAAAACGTCCATCCGCGCCTCTTTGAGCTGGGCCAAGCTTTTATGGAAGGTTTGCGAACTGCGGCGCGCGAAACCGGACACGATGATTTTTTAGTGCAGGGCTTGGGGCCGATGTTCAACGTGCAGTGGACGCCGCTCTCCGAAGTGCGCGATTACCGTGACACTCTGGCAGGTGACAAAGCCAAATTAGGGCGCTTCATCACGCTGATGGCCGAGCGCGGCGTGCGCGTCATCGGGCGCGGCTTGTTTTACCTTTCGGCGGCTCACACAAGCGCCGATATTCAAGCGGGAATCGCCGCTGCCCGCGCCGTGCTGGAACAGATGAAATCGGAAAGTAGCGCTTCGATCTCAACACGCGAAGCGGCTTTGCCTCAGCAAGATGAAACCGCCGATGTGCTAACGCCAGGCGCGGCTTCGTTAGAGGCGCGCCGGGAGGTCGCAATATGAATTTCTCAACCAATGGACAGAGCAATAATGGACACGCCCCCCAAGCCGCTTTGGAAGGAAACGGGGCGCGGCCTCGCGTTTTGATTGGCGGTATCTACCACGAAACCCATTCTTTTTTGCCCGGCGTTTCCGGCGCATCCGATTTCGGGTGGGTGCGCGGTCAAGGCATCTTGGACTCGCGCGTTGATTCGTCGCCACTCGGCGGCGCCTTATCCATTGCTGACGAGTGCAACTGGGATTTAATTCCCGTTCTCGATGTGCGCGGCGGCGCAGGAGCGACTGTTACGGATGTGGTTATAGAGGCGTGGTGGCGCGAGTGGGAAGTTGCACTGCGCCTCGCGCGCGGCCAGTTCGAGGCGATTTTCTTGAACTTGCACGGCGCAATGGTCAGCGAATCGCTGCGCGATGTCGAGGGCGAAATGCTGTCGCGTTTGCGCGCTCTGGTTGGGCCGGAAGTTTTGATCGCCGGCGTCACCGATTTACATGGCAATTTTTCGCCCCTGATGGCTCAAAGCGCTGATGTTCTGCTGACTTACCGTGAAAACCCGCACACCGACGGCTTCGAGAGCGGCTGCCGCGCCGCTTTTTTGTTGCAGAAAATGCTGACAGAAGGTGCGCGGCCCCGAACTTTCATGGCGCGCGCACCGCTCATTTGGACGCCGAGTGGAACCGGAACCAATACGGAGCCGATGGCCTCGCTGGAAAAGTTGGCGCGCGAGTTTGAAACCCAAAACCCCGATTTTTGGGCGGTCAACGTGCATGGCGGCTTCTGTTTTTCCGACACGCCCGATACCGGCGTCACATTTTCTGTTGTTTCAACCGGCGAAGAGGCGATTGCACTGGACGCACTCAACCGCCTGATCGCGCGGGCCTGGCACCTTCGCGCTTTGGGCGCGCGACCCGAACCGGCGCTGGAGAAGGTGTTGCCCCAGGTCGCAGCGCACCTCCACTCGCGGCCAGTCAAAAAGCGCCCAATTGTGATCGCCGAGCCGTCAGACAACATCGGCGGCGGCGCGCCGGGCGATGGCACCCATCTTTTGCGCGCGCTTTTGGAAACCGATTTCGCGGTTTTACCGACCCAAAATGGCCGCGCGCGCGCTGATGTTCTGATCGGCGCGACGCTCTGGGACGCCAAAGCCGTCGAGATGTTGGCGGACTTGGCTGTGGGACAAAAAATTGTCTTGAAAATAGGCGGTCATTCCGGGCCTTTGGCGGGTGCGCCGCTCAAAACCGAAGTCGAACTCGTCGCGCACAGCGACGGGTTTTTCCGAATCGAAGACCCTCATTCTCATCTTGCAGCCGGTGGACAGTGCGATGTGGATATGGGGCCAAGCGCCTTGATCCGCATCAGGTCGGACGATAGTGCGATCAAAAATTCGGCTCTGGTGCTGCTCACCTCGAAGGCGACTTGCCCTTTCGACTTGGGGCAGTGGAAGTGCGTGGGCGTCGAGCCACGCGGCTTCGACATCATTGCCGTCAAAGCTGCCGTCGCCCATCGCCAGGCTTATGATCCGATTGCTCTTGCCAACTTCGCGGTTTCGACTCCCGGGCCGTGCGCCAGCGACCTTATCCAATTGCCTTTCGTGCATCTGCCCCGCCCGTCTTACCCTCTCGATGCGGATGAAGAAACGGAAATCGGTTCATCCGCAGCGGAAAGAGGGGAGGTAGCGCCATGATTTTAGGCGAAAAATCGTGGCTGCAAGCCCGCGATCTCACTCCTCGAATTGTGGTGTTACCACTCGGCTCCTTCGAGCAACACGGCCACCATTTGCCGCTTTTGACCGACTCGGTGATCGGAAGTGAAATCGCAGCGCGCGCCGAGCGCGAACTGGGCGAGGACGCGCTGTTTTTGCCGATGCTGTGGACAGGCCATTCGCCGCATCATCTGGCTTTTCCCGGCACGGTTTCGCTTTCGAGTTCGACCTTTATCGCCGTTGTCGAGGACGTTCTGGAAAGCCTCATTGCGGGCGGATTCCGGCGCGTTTTGGGCTTCAATTCGCATGGCGGCAACATGGCGCCGAGCAGCGTGGCTCTGTCCAACGTGCAGATGCGTCACGCCAAAGAAAAGCCCGACCTGTGGCTGGGGCTGACGAGTTGGTTTTCGCTGGTTAACGCCTCGGATTTGGAAGGTTTGGGCTTGGAGCAAAGCAAAATCTCGCACGCCTGCGAATGGGAAACCAGCCAAATTCAGGCGATTCGCCCTGATTTGGTGGGTGAGGCGCGTCCCGCCGCGCGCCATGACACCGGCTCGCGTTTTTGGAGCAGCGATTACAGCCGCAACGCGCCGCTTGAAATTGCGCGCCGCATCGAGCAAAACAGCGCAAGTGGCGCCTTCGGCTGGCCCGAACTCGCTTCGCCAGCCAAAGGCGAGGCGCTCTTTGAGATTGCTACGCGCGAACTGGTGGCTTTAGTGCGTGAAATGAAAAGCTGGCCTGATGCAGGCCTTGAGTAAATTCGCCGTAGAGTAGCAAAGTCCGCCTTCGCGGACTGTCAACCAGCGATGTCTTCGAAAGCCTAACAAGTCCCCAACCTGTGCAGGCAGGTTTTGCCGCTTTGCGGCGAATTTATTCATAGCCTGCTCCAATCATGTCCAACCACGACTTGACCTCACTCCCTACTCTACAAGCGTCGCCACCTTCCGATGCAACGCACGAAGTGGTGGCTGGACATTTCTCCCATGCTCCATCTTGGGCGCTGCTCCAGACTTGGAACAATTCTCCCGACGCCAATTTTGCGCGTGGCCAAGTCCATTTGGCGCAGCACGACGAAAGTTTGTGGATTTTCGCCGCGCTCGAAGACCATTTTATTGGGACACGCGCCACAAGTGATGGGCAAATGTTATGGGAATTGGGTGATTGCTTCGAGATTTTCCTGGGTGCCGATGTTATCTCGCCTTATCTGGAAATCCATCTCGCGCCAAACGGTTTCTCGCTCGAATTGGCGTGGGGCGAAGAGGGCAACGCTCGCCCCAATTTGAAATTGGAAGAAGTTATGACAAGTGGCTTGCTGGGCGCGCGCCGCGTGTGGAGCGAAGCGCAAAACAAGCGCTGGTTCGCGCTCGCGCAGATCCCATTCGCGGGATTTTTAGCCCAAAGCCAAAACGAGTTTCTCGCCTCGTTTTCGCGCTACGATTACTCTGGTTCTGGCGAAGAATTCGAGTTGCAGCGCCCGATTTTGTCTTCGACTTCGCCGCACTCTTCGGGCGAGGACAATTGGCCTTCTTTTCATTGCCGCGCCGAGTGGCGCACTTTGAGGCGTTGAAATAAATACGCCCGGCCTGCAAGTGTTTGAAGCTCGACCCTAAATTACTCATGAATCAACCTTCCTACCCGATGGCGCCGGGCCAAACGCGCCACGTGCCGCCGCTTTCGATGTTCCGGCGCGCGGGCGATTTTGTTTTCGTTTCCGGTTGTGGCGCCGTCAACGAACGCGGCGAGTTCGTTTCCGACGATTTCGAGGCGCAGTATCGCTACACGATGGAGCAGCTTTTAGACGCTCTGAAAGGCGCCGGATGCGAGACCAAACACGTCGTTTCGGTGCGCGCTTATGTGCAAAACCCGTCCGATTTGCCGCTGCACAACGCGCTTTACCGCGACTTTTTCGCCGCGCCGTTGCCGGCGCGCACCACCATCGTCGGCTGTTTGCCGCCCGGACTGCTTTTTGAAATCGAGTGCGTCGCTTATCTGGGCGAAGACGCGGGAGGAATCACCTTTTGAAAGCTGGAATTTGCTGTTTCGCGTGGGATTTCGAGGGCGAAGGCGTCGAACAAGTCATGGGCTGGGCCAAAGAGTCTGGGCTGTCTTATCTGGCGTATGCCGGAACATATCACGCCGGCTGGTTTTTGCACCCGCATAATCCCAACCGCGCGCGAATGACTTCGAGCGCGCTTTATTTTCAGCCACAACGCGAACTTTATAGCGCAATTCAACCCCTTGTGGCACCGATTTGCGAAAAAACCGATTGGATGCGCGAAGTCGGAAGTCGCCTCGACCGCTTCGATTTAAAGCTCTATAGCTGGACAATTGGCACCCACAACACGGCGCTTGGACTGTTGCATCCCGATCTGTGTGTCCAAAACGCTTTCGGCGATGTTTATCCCCATGCACTGTGTCCAGCTCATCCCGACGTGCGCCATTATTTGCTCGCGCTGTGTCGCGATTTGAGCCACAATTTGCCAGTTTCGGCCCTCGTTCTGGAATCGTTTGGCTTTGAAGGCTGGAAACACGGCCACCATCACGAACGCGATTTAACGGGACTCACTTCCATCGAGTCGCGCTTGATGGATATCTGTTTTCATTCCGCGACGCTTGCAAACGCGGCGCGCGCGGGCATCGACGGCGAAGAGGTGCGGCGCGGGGTGCAACTCCTTTTGGAAAGCGCCTGCGATGCGGCGCCCAGTCGCGGGGCGAACCACCCAAAAACCTGGGACGAAGTTGTGGCGCGTGTGCCGCAGTTGGTGGCCTATCTCGAAGCGAATCGCGCGACCGAAGAAGCGATTGTCCACGAAATTCACGCGATTTGCGCGGCGCGCGGCGTTGAGGTGCATCCTTACGCTGGGCCGCGCGCGCAAACCATCGACGATTTCGACGCGGTGCACGCTTGGGGACATGGCGCTTCGGCTTTGGAAGTTTTAAGTCGAGTGCGCGAGGCGAAAAAGCAGTGGCCTGGCAAAAAGGTGTGCATTGATCTGCGAATCGCTCCCGTCGGAGGCGTTCAAAGCGCCGCACAGTTGCGCGATGTCGTCCTCGCCGCGCGCGAAGGCGGCGGCGACGAACTGCACTTTTATAACTATTCTGAAGCGCCGCGCACCGCTTTAAGTTGGCTGGCCGGCGCTTTGAAGGAGATCCGATGAAAGTTCTTTTCGTGGGCGCAACCGGCGTCGTGGGCAGTCAAGTCGTGCCGATTTTGAAAAACCAGTTCGATTTGTCGCTCGCCGCCTTCGGTAGCGGCCATGTCGCCGGGTTGGAAGTCGCGCACCTCGATTTGACGAGTTGGGAAAGCACTTTGGGCGCGCTGCAAAGCGCGCACTTTGACGCGGTTGTCAACTGCGCCATCGCCGATCCTCGCGGCGTGGATTGGACGGACGATGCCGCGATTCGTGCTTATTACGAGCGCTGCATCGACATCAACGCGCGCGGCAGTTTTCATCTGTTTGAAGCTGCCGCAACTTGTGGAATTGAACGCTGCGTTTACATTTCCAGTCTGACGGCGGTGATGGGCGCGCCGCGCTACGACTTTGTGCCGCGCGATGCGCCGCCGCGTCCGCGCGATTTGTATTCGGTCTCCAAACTCTTTGGCGAACAGCTCGGCGAAACTTACGCGCACCGCGAGAAAAACGCGCTTCAGGTGGCGTGTTTGCGCCTGGGCCAGCCATATCCTTCTTTCACCGATTCCGACGAAAATTGGGCGCAAAGCGCGTTTTTGCGCGCGATCATGGTGCATACCGACGACGTAGCAAGCGCCATCAATGGGGCGCTGCGCTCGGATAGGCAGTTCGGCGTTTATTCGGTTGTTTCTCAGGCCGACAGCTCGTGGCTCGACACTTCGCGCTGCGTGGAAATCGGCTACCGCCCGGCGTGGAATTTTTCGCCGCAGGGTTTAGAGAAAATCGCTTCTTGAATCATGAAACCGCCCCAAATCGCCGTTATTGCCACGACCTATTCCCCCTTTTCGCACGCCGATGTCATCGTGTCGCGCTATCTGGAAGCGTGGCCGGACGATCAAAGCGTCGGTTGGGCGCCGCAAACTCAAATCGCCTCGCTTTTCGTCGATCAATTTCCGCCGCGCGCTTGGGGAGAAATTCCTAAAAACGAACGCGAACGCACCTATCAAGCTGATGTCGATATGGCACGCTGGGTGAGCCGCCAATACGATGTGCCGCTTTATGATTCGATTCGCGCCGCGCTTTGTTTGGGCGGCGAGGAGTTGGCGGTTGACGGCGTGCTTTTAATCGGAGAACACGGCAATTATCCGCTGAACGAACGCGGCCAAAAGCTCTATCCGCGCCGCGAGTTTTTCGAGCAAATCGTCGCGGTCTTTCGAGAATCGAAGCGCGTCGTGCCGCTGTTTTGCGATAAGGCGCTCTCTTACGATCCCGTTTCGGCGCGCCAAATGGCGCAAACCATCGAAGCGTTGAAAATCCCTTTTCTGGGCGGTTCGAGCTTGCCGCAAAGCGGTTTTGCGCTTGGCACATCGGGCCAAGAGCCGCCGCCGGACGCGTTCATCGAGGAAATGGTGCTCTGTTTCAGCGCCGGGCCGGAAGCCTACGGTTTTCACTCCATCGACTGGTCGCACGCGCTGCTCGAAGGACGAGGCGCGGGAACCTTGAAGTCATTGCGCGTTTACGAAGGCGAAGCGGTTTGGAACGCTTTAGAAAACGGCGCTTGGTCGCGCGATTTGTTCGAGGCGATGCTTGCACAGTGCCAACTTTCCTCCAACCGATGCGGCGAAATCAAGGCGAACTGCTTGGATGCCACGCTGCACCGCGAAGCGTCCCGTGCCCGCTCGGAGTTTTTGATTTCACCCGTCGCCTTCACGCTGCAATACGAAGATGCCGCGCACCAAAACGCGACGCGCGTCACCCACTGTTTTTTGAAAGGCCATACCAACGACTTCGCCCTCGCCTTGCGCTGGCGCGATGAGTCAGGAGAACCCCACGTTTTCGCAGCGCGAAGTGGCAGCAGCGACCCCGCAGATGTGCCTTTGGGCCATTTCGCGCGGCTCAATGCCCAAATTCAAGCGATGATTTTGAGCGGTCATTCGTCGGTTCCACTGAGACGCACGCTCGATTCTTCGCTGGCAACAGCAGCGGTGATGGAGGCATTGTGGCGTCAAGCGCCTACCGGGACAGAGACCGCCTTTTCTTGAGTCGAGTTTTAATGGCTGGTGCGCCCACTGTGCTCTTTGCTGCAACTCCAGTAACAAAGAACTTAGGGCTTATCCCAATAGGCTTTCTTCAGCGAATAAATTCGCCGCAAAGAAGAGCAAAACCTGCCTTCGCAGGTTGGGCCATTGCCGCTCTTGCGAGAACTTGCGGGTTAACAACCTGCGAAGGCAGGTTTTGCTCTTCTTTGCGGCGAATTTATTCGCTGAAGAAAGCCTATTG
>JAABUN010002571.1_pt1 | contig 31576 bp, 33 predicted proteins | sample 5559311 | NCBI WGS metagenome assembly JAABUN01 (sample SAMN10711877, study PRJNA513370) | rock metagenome | isolation source: Antarctica rocks | place: Antarctica: Victoria Land, Siegfried Peak sud | reverse complement strand
GTGGGGACGCACGCCACTGAAGAAATAATCAAACAGTATGTCAAAAATCAAGGTCAAGTAGACGATTCAAGTCAACCGAGTCTTTTCTTTTGATACCTCGCGGCTCTGCCGCGCGGAATTTCATTTAAAAAAAATCTCAGCTAAACTATAATGCTTTCGTCTGTTTGTTTTCAGACGGCTTCTGTTTGTAATCGGACAATACGAAAGTTATTAAAACCCCTAAAACCAATATAATACGGCACTAAACGCAATAAAATTCAAGGAATAAAATTTGCAGTCTCCGAGTGAGTCAGCGACAAGGCGATGGGTAATTTTTTACTGACTAATTTAATCGGACAATATGACTTTGACCTTTGCGGTTAAATAATCCCAAGCAATGATTTTGCGGTTCGGCAATAAAAAAAAAAGTCTGCTTTTTACAACCGAATTTGATTCGGTCTAATCAAAGTTTTTAAGGCTCTCTCCGATGACTTGCAATTTAAGTTAAGAATTTTAAGGAGACGTTTTTCAAGATGATCAAACGATATAAGGAAGTTTTATTTGGACTGCTGCTCGGCGCGGCAATGTGGATTATTGACGCGGCGATGCACGCCGAAATCGGCGCAGAAGTCGGCTCGCACGGGCTGTGGGCGGAAATTTTCGAGCCGAATCCGACGACCGTTTTTTTTCGCCTCATCTATTTCGTGCTGGCGGCTGCGTTCGGCGTGTATCTCTGGCGGGCGAACTGGCGCGAGCGGGAAGTTCGCGCGCTCGAACAAGCCGTGATTGGTTTTCAGAGGCAGCTTGACCCTCCAGCGCTGAGGATTTTGAGCCGCGCGCGGCAGCTTCAAAGCCGCAACTCGGTTATGCTCGACGAAACGGCAGCGCATCTCGCCGAAGAGATCGGAGCGGACGCGCGCCAGCTCGACGAACTCGCACAAAAATATCTGCAATTCAGCGAGCTTGTTCGCGCCGGTCAAACGACCGAAGCCGTCAAAGTCTTACAGGAACTCGAAACTCGGTTAAACGCGCAAAACGCGAATCAGGCGGTTAGTTTGTGAATCGAACCCAATCCGCCAAACAAACGAAAACCATTCTGCTCGCCGACGATGACGACGGGTTGCGGCGCGTCCTTGAATTTCAGCTGGGCGAAGCGGGTTACCGAGTTTTAACCGCACCGGACGGCGCAGCCGCGCTCGAAATCTTTACAGGCGAGGAAATCGATTGCGTTATTACCGATTTGCAGATGCCGAAACTCTCCGGCTTGGATTTGCTCGACCGCCTCAAAGCCGTCGCCCGCGAAACGCCGGTAATAGTTATTACGGCTTTCGGCGAAATCGAAACGGCGGTCGCCGCGATGCGCGCCGGAGCGTTTGATTATATAACGAAGCCGTTTAACCGCGACCAGATTTTGCTGAACGTCGAACGGGCGCTCAGTTTCGGCGAAACAATCGAAGAAAACATTCGCTTGCGCCGCATGGTGAACGAAAATTTCCGGCTCGAAAACGTCGTCGGCGATTCGCCGAAAATGCGTGAAGTCTTAAATCTGGTCGAACGCGTTTCAAAAACCGACATCACCGTTTTAATCACGGGCGAGTCGGGAACGGGCAAGGAACTGGTCGCCCGCGGCATACATTTTACCGGCAGCCGCAGCGACGAGCCGTTTATTGCCGTCAACTGCGCGGCGATTCCGGAAAGTTTAATAGAATCGGAACTTTTCGGACACCGGCGCGGCGCGTTTACCGGCGCGAGCAGTGATGCGAAAGGCAAGTTTGAAGAAACGGACGGCGGGACGCTTTTCCTGGACGAAATCAGCGCGATGCCCTTGGGCTTGCAGCCCCGCTTGCTCCGAGTTTTGCAGGAGCAGGAAATAGTGCGTCTCGGCGAAAGCAAACCGCGCAAAGTTGACGTGCGAATTATCACCGCGACCAATCGAAATCTCGAAACGATGGTTGAAGACGACACTTTTCGCGGAGATTTATATTTTCGCTTGGCGGTCGTTCCCATCGTTTTGCCGCCGCTTCGAGAAAGACGCGAAGACATTCCGCTTTTAATCGAATATTTTTTAGAGAAAGCCAAGAGAAAATATAAATTTGAAAATTTAAAAATCGAGCGCGAAGTTTTTGCCGTGCTTTCAAATTATTCGTTTCCCGGCAACGTCCGCGAGCTTGAAAATTTAATCGAGCGGATGACGGTTCTCTCGAACGGCGAGTTAATTGCGGTTGAAGATTTGCCGGACAATATTCGCAGTCCGCGCACGAATGCCGGAAATGTTTTGTTCGAGCTGCCGCCCGACGGCGTTTCGCTTGAGAATATGGAAAAGGAAATTCTGCGCCGCGCACTGGAAATGCACGGCGGCAACCGGACGCACGCGGCGCGCTACCTCGACATCACGCGCAGCGCGCTTCTTTACCGGATGCAGAAATACGACTTAGCAACCGAAGCGCAGGCGGCATCCGGTTATGGGGCTGGAGGCGAAGAAGAAATTTGATGCGCTTCGATTGGTGGAAAATCGTTCTGATCGGCGGCGCAATCGTTCTCGTTTCCACGCTGCATTTTTTAACGCCGCTCGAAAGCATTACGGCGCATCAGGTTTATCAAAGACTTTATTATTTGCCGATTGTCGCGGCGGCTTTATTGTTCGGGCTGCGCGGCAGTCTGCTGGCGGCTTTATTTTCGAGCGCAGTCTATCTTCCGCATATTTTCTTCCAGTGGCATCACCAAACCGAATACGCGCTTAATCAATACATCGAAGTTGTTTTATTCTTTTTCTTCGCTGTCGTAACCGGCGCGCTCAGCGACCGCAACCGGCGCGCTCGCGTTCGGGGCGAGATAATTACCGCCGAACTCGAACGCTCTTACGCCGAACTTCGCCAAACATTTGAACAATTACTGCAAGCCGAACGCCTGAGCGCGCTCGGCGAAATTTCCGCCGGAATCGTTCACGAAATCCGCAACCCGCTCGGCGCAATTCGCGGCGCGGTCGAGATAATCGAGGACGAACTCGCACCGGACAGCCCGCGCCGCGAATTCGCGGCTATTGCCAAACGCGAGGTTGACCGAATAGAAAAGCTGGTGCGGGAATTCGTGCGCTTTGCTCGTCCGCCGAAACTCGTCCGAAATCTCGCCGATGTTAATGGGTTAGTCGAATCGGTTGCCAAACTGCTTGAGCAACAGGCGGCGGCGCAAAAAGTTACGGTAACTAAAGTGTTTAGTGATAATTTACCGCAGGCTACGCTCGACATCGAAAAAATCGAACAAGTGCTGCTCAATCTCGCCATTAACGCTCTGCAAGCGATGCCCGACGGCGGAACGCTCATTTTTCGCACAAATCAGGCAGAAGATATTATCACGATTGAAGTCGAAGATACTGGCGGCGGCATTCCGCCAAATGTAATCGGACGCGTTTTCGACCCGTTTTTTACGACGAAAGAAAAAGGTTCGGGACTCGGACTTTCAATCGCGCATAAAATCGTCGCGCAGCATGAAGGCACGCTTGTCGCCGATAATACCGCACTAGGAACTGTTTTTCGTTTAACGCTAAAAACGACTTTATAAATGTTAAAAAACGATTCACTGGAATTACCCGATATAGAAATTTAATACACGATTTGGAACTCTCAATTTTAAATCATTCTTCAAATCAGCCCGTTAATAATCAAACCCTCTTAAATGTTTATACAGGCACGACATTTGCAAAATTGTTATTTTGAAATGGAATGGAAGCGTGGAAATTATTATTTCCTTAACTTTTAATTTAGACAAAGGTGTTTCATTGCTTTCATCGAATTCAAATTAATCCCCTAAAATTTAGGGCAGTCGGCTTACAAGGAGTAAAAGTTATGAAATTAGAAAATAAATCTTTGAAACGTTTAGTTTTAACGGGAGTTTTCGGCGCGTTTGTGTTTTTGGGCGCGAGCGTAATCACTGCAAACGCGCAAAGCGGTTATTACGACCCGTATTATAATCAGCAAAACAATGATTATTACCGGCAAGACCGCCGGCAGGACAAAAATCATCGCAAAGATGAAAAGCGCGAAGTTAAACACCATCAAAAGCACGAGCGCGAAGAATACGGCAACAGCCGGGAACTGCGCCGCCATCAACAGCAGGAACGCGAGCAGGTCAAGCGTCATCAGCGAAATGAACGACGCGGCAGCTATAATCCGTATTACGATAATCGCAGGCGGTATTAACTGTTCCAGTAATTAACGGAAATCAAATATAATTTTGAGAGGATAATTAAGGCGAGTTAGAACAGAATTCAATCCGTTTGCGCTCTTAACTTCAATGTCGAGCAATTCAACCGTTTCGTAACGGCTCAATTGCTCACGCGCAATACGGATTAATTCCGCCGGTTTTATACCGTCATTGGTAAAAAAACTGTAAGTTGCCAGAGTGCGGGCGTTGCGCAATTTGCCGGCGTTACAGAGCAGAACTTTCCTGCGGCGGCGACCCAACATAAGTGCCGCGCTCAAACCTGCCGGACCGCCGCCGGGAATCGTATCGTATTGAAAATCAGTCTTATTCATTATTTGTTATCAGCAATACTCGCCTGCTTAATCACGCTGTTGACGCGCCGGTGAATTTCTATTGTTTTTCGGCAAGCAGCGTTTCAACATCCGATTTAAAGGTTGATTCCAAAACTATGCCGACGTATTTTTTCGCCAGTCGCCCGTTTTTGTCATAGAGTAAAGTCGTCGGGAGCATTATGTCGCCCGCCGTCAGATTCGGGTCGCTTCCCGTAAGCAAAACTGGATATTTTATTCCATATTTCTCAACAAACGGCGGCACATCAGTTAAATTTTCGTCCATCGTCACGCCGACCACCTTGAGCCCGCGCGATTTGTATTCGTCGGCGAGACTGACGAGTCCGGGAGTCTCCGCCCGGCAAGGCGGATACCACGTCGCCCAGTAATTTACTAAAACTACTTTTCCGCGCTGCTCGGAGAAGTTCCATTCTCCACCGTTTATTTTCTGAAGCGAAAAATTGACGGAGCTTTTTCTTTCATTCGCCGGTGAAACACCGAATTGCCACCACGATTCGGGCGCGAAAAAGAAAAGTATCGCGGCGATAACGGCTAAATATCCGAACCATCCTATAAGTCGTCTGCCAAATGTCTGAGTTTTGCCGGTATCGGTGCTTTTTTCGGTCGTCCTTTCCCGTTTATTTTCTTCGTTCATGTTCTTTGTCCTGTTTGGGAAGTTTGCCTGTTTTGCTGATACGGCTAACTTTTTTCTCGACGGATTTTTTGCTCAATAAACCTTTGATGTCTTTTTCAAAAACGCTTTCTTTAATCGCGCCGACGTATTTTTTTGCCAGAACGCCTTTTTCATCAACGAGCAGCGACATCGGAACGGCTTTCTGTTGAGACAGCACTGAGCCGGGAACTGTTAACAGAATTGGATAATCAACCTTAAACTCTTCGATGAAATTATTAATTTGCACGGTGTTTTCGCTGTCAATAGCAATGCCGACGACTTCCAAGCCGCTCGCCTTATATTTGCTTGCAAGGCGAACCAGATACGGCACTTCCGCGCGGCACGGAGCGCACCACGTCGCCCAAAAATTTAAAAGCACGACGCGCCCGCGCTGTTTGTGCAAACTCCACTTTTCTCCCGCGACATTTGATAAAATCAAATCCGGCAGCGGCTTGTCTTTCGCTTTCGGCGGCATTTTTGTTTGAGCTGACACACGGGAGACAAAACCCAAAGCAAGCAGAGCCAATAGACTAAAGAGAATTGTAATTTTTCGGTTGTTCATTGAGTGTGTTTCGTGATTTCACCTTGATTGTCGGATGATTGTTTTTTCTTTTGAGCGTCGAACTCGACGCGACACGCTCCGCGCAGTCAGGTTGAAACGCCGAGTTTCGGCAGAATTACGAGCTGCAATAAAAGCCAAATCACGACAAATCCGATTAAATAATAAAGTTCTTCCATTTATACCTTCCTATATGTTCAATTAGAACAGACAGTTAAACAACTATTTTTCAATCGGAAAGCCCGCATCAATCCACGCGCCCGTTCCGCCGTTGATATTATAAATATTTTTGAAACCGGCTTTTTGCAGAATTTCCGCGCCTTTTTGCGAACGCCTTCCGGTCTGGCAAATAACATAAACCGGCTGGTCTTTATCGAGTTTTGCCAAATCTTTTTCCAGCGCGTTGAGCGGGAAATGCGCCGCTTTCGGCGCGTGACCGCCCGCATATTCTTCATCCGTGCGAACGTCTATAAACTGCGCGTCTTTTGCGCCGACGGCATTTTTTGCCTGTTCGACGGGAATTTGTTTTATTTCGCTTTGCGCCGCTTTTGCCGAGATGTTTGACGCTGTTTCGGTCGAAGCTGTCTGACAGGCGGAAACCGCGAAAATTGAAAGAATCAAAGTAAAAAATATAGTCATTTTCATAAAATCCTCGTTAAATGGAAGACGGCGTTTGATTGAAAAAATACTCGCGCCGTCTTCCGGTAAAAACTATTTTGAATTAGCACAAGCCGCCCCAGCCGAAACTTCTGTATCAAAACCTGCGTCCGTCCACGCTTTTGTGCCGCCCGTAACATTATAGATTTTTTTGAAACCGGCGTTTTCCAAAATGCTCGTTCCCAGACTCGAACGATAACCGCCCTGACAGAGAACGTAAGTCGGCTCGTCGGGATTAAGTTTGCCGACCTCTTTCGCCAAACGGTCGAGCGGCAGATTCATCGTTTTCGGCGCGTGTCCGCTCGCGTGTTCGGCGGGGCGGCGCACGTCAACAAACTGAATGTCGTCTGTCAATTTTTCTTTGACTTGCGATACAGAAACCTGTTCGATTTTATTTGTTTTGCCGGTATAGTCTTTCATCAAAATAAACCCTTTGACGGTTTCGATGCCGACGCGAGCCAGCCGCATCACAGCTTCGTCAACTTGTTCCTGCGTTTCGGCGGCAATCGCAATCGGCGTTCCGACTTCGACAACCGTTCCCGCCCATGAAGCGAACTGCCCGCCGAGTCCGATGTTGAGCGCGTTTGGAACGTGCGCCGCGCTGAAATCGGAATCAACCCGCACGTCCAAAATTACGCCGTCGAAATTTTCGACCGAAGAAGTCGAAAATTCTTTCGGCTTCGGCAAATCTTCCAACGCCTCCGCGCCCTGCAAATTTTTCAACGCGCTTTTCGGAAAATATGCGGGAACTTCCGGCTGGTCAGCCGCGACGATTTTGATAAATTCATCTTTGCTCATTGGCTGCAAAGCGTAATTTACTCTACGCTGCTCGCCTAAAGTTGACCAGGTTTCCTTTGATAAAGATTTGCCGCAAAGCGAGCCTGCGCCGTGCGCCGGATAAATTTCCGTTCCATCCGAAAGCGGCAGAATTTTTTCGTGAATCGAATCGTAAAGCAGCGCGCCCATCTGTTCGGCGGTAAAACCGCGCGAGCCGACTAAATCCGGTCTGCCGACATCGCCGACGAAAAGCGTGTCGCCCGTCAGCATTTTAACGGGTTCTGAAGAATCTTCCGTGTTCTGCGCTAAAATCGTGATACCGTCGGGCGTGTGTCCCGGCGTATCGAGGAATTTCAGTTTTACTTTACCGACCGATAATTCATCCCCGTCTTTAACTTTCAAAGTCGGAAACTCGGTCGTCGCTTTCTGCCCGAAAACGATTTCCGCGCCGGTTTTTTCGGCAAGCTCGAGGTGTCCGCTGACAAAATCGGCGTGCGAGTGAGTTTCGATAACGTATTTTATTTTTTGTCCGTTCGCTTCCGCTTCGTCCAGATATTGCTGCACATCGCGCTGCGGGTCAACAATTGCCGCCTCGCCGTCCGAGCCGATGTAATAAGAAGCGTGCGCCAGACATCCCAAGTAAAATTGTTTGAATTGCATAAATTTATCCTCCAAAAAATACCGTGTAATTTTTCGCCAACAGAAAAACGGCGACTGCTAAAACGAACGCCGCAAAGCCTTTTTGCAGTTTGTTTGCCGAGACGCGATGCGAGAGAATCGTTCCGAAGATTGTTCCCGCCACCGCTAAACTTGTAACTTTCGCCGTCAAAGACCAATCGAAATTATTCTGGCTGGCGTGTCCAATTAAACCGGCGACGCAATTGAGAAAAATCACGAAAAGCGAAGTTCCGATTGCGTCTTTCATCGAAAGACCGCCGAACATCACCAGCGCGGGAACAATAAGAAATCCACCGCCAACGCCTAAAAATCCGGTTAAAACTCCGACCGCGAATCCTGCCGAAACCGCTTTCCAGAAGATTGGAATTTGTTCGGCTGATTCGATTTCCAAATTGCCCGGCGGTTTTCGCCGCAGCATCAAAATCGCAATCACCAGCATCAGCGTCGCAAACGTCAGCATCAAGACGGGCGGCGACAAAAGGCGCGTCAAAGGCGAACCGGCTAACGCGCCGACCACACCCGCCGCGCCGAAAGTCAAACCCGTTTTCAATTGCAAGTTGCCGCGCCGGTAATGCAAGATTGACCCGACCAGACTTGTCGCGCCGACAACCGCCAGCGACATTCCAACCGCTTCGTGCGCTTCCACGCCAAGCACATAAACCAGAACGGGAACGGTAATTATCGAACCGCCTCCGCCGATAAGCCCCAAAGACAAGCCAATCAACCCGCTCAAAACCAAACCTAAAATAAGAAATAAGTTCACGAGTTTTTCTCTAGGCTTTTTGCGTTGTTTCGCAAACTGCTCCGCTTTCCTTATTCCAGGACATTCGCGCCAGCATCAACGCCATTCCGCAGGTGTCCGTCACCGCCGCGAAAACCAAACCCGCGCCGACAAATGCCGACAGCGCGATAAAATACGAATGTATGAGTAATGACAACAACACACCAAGAACGACCAGTGAACCAGCCGCCAACCGCACTTGCCGCTCCAAGGACCATACCGCTTTGGCATCTTTTTCAAAGTCAAAGCCCGCCGCTTTCCACGCCTCGAAACCGCCGTTCACATTGCGCACGTCCGAGAATCCGAGCGCCAGCAATTTCTTTTGCGCTTGAGCGCTGCGCTTTCCGCTGCGGCACATTATATAAGCCGGTTGATTGCGGTCGATCTCGCCATAATGCTCGTCGATGCTTCCCAAAGAAATCAGTTTCGCTTCCTGCACGCGTCCGCCCGCAAATTCCGCGTATTCGCGCACATCTATCAGGTTACGCCCGCCGTTTTGCAGGTATGTTTTTAATTCCGTAACATTGCACTCTGTTGAATTTATTGTTTGTGACATTTAAGTATTCTCCAAATCGAAATAACTTTGCTATGATTACTTTATAGCTTGATATAAATACTACTATACGGTAATATAGCTATACAGTCAAGCAAAGAAATTTGGCTTAAATCAAAACGGAAAAACGCAAAATGAAAAAGAAAAAAGAAGAATTAAGTGAAGAGGCGTTGGAGATGATCGCCGGACGATTCCGGCTTTTATCCGATCCGACGCGACTGAGAATTCTGCACACGCTCGGCGACGCGGAGATGAATGTAACTGATATAGTCACGGCGACCAACGCCGGGCAAGCGAACGTATCGAAGCATCTCGGCGTGATGCTCGATGCCGGTCTGGTTTCGCGTCGCAAGGAAGGATTAAATTCAATTTACCGCGTATCGGACGAGACAATTTTTGAGCTGTGCGAAGTTGTTTGCTCGCGTCTCAAAAAGCAGTTGGAAACGAGGCAAAATGCTTTGGCAGGAACTTTTTAGATTATCGGGAAATTCTTCGTAAGGAATACCCCGAATGATTAAATGCCGGTTTCAATAGGAAATGAAATTATAAGAGATTTATTTGCGGAATCTTTTTGAAATGCTAAAGAACCTGGAAACAGAAAAGCGACTTGCCGCAAAAGAAGCGATAAGGCTAATCGGAAGCGGTCAGACAGTTGGCTTGGGAACAGGCTCGACTGCCGCTTATGCTGTTTACGAATTGGGCGAATCGGTTAAAAACGGTTTGAAAATTCGGGCTGTTCCCACATCTGAGGAAACAAGGAAGTTAGCCGAATCGCTTAACATCTCGTTGATTGATATTAATTCCGTTGACTCAATTGATATAACCATTGACGGCGCTGACGAGTTTAATTCCGACCTTGTTTTAATCAAGGGTGGAGGCGGCGCGCTGCTGAAGGAGAAAATCGTCGCTTCGATGACGAAAGAAGAAATAATTATTGTCGATTCGACAAAAAGAGTGGACGTTCTGGGGAAATTTAAGCTCCCCGTCGAAGTAATACCTTTCGCGTCAAATTATGTATTAAGGCAAATCGAGATTACCGGCGGTTACGGAAAAATCAGGATGAATAACAGCCGCCCGTTCATTACAGACGAAGGAAATTATATTATCGACGCGGATTTCGGTGAGATTACTGATCCTATAAATCTTTCAAATAAATTAAATGAATTTGAAGGTCTTGTAGCGCACGGTTTATTTATAAATCTCGCGTCCAAGTTAATTATGGGAACCGAAACCGGAACCGAGATATTTAGCGCAACAATCAAATAAGGAACGATTAATTCTGTAAACTTTAACACCTTACAATTTTTGAGCTAATTGAAATTATTGGCAAAGAAATTATACTTGACAATTTGAATTGATGGACACGCAGCTAATTATAACTTTCACCATTCTCGGCATCGCTCTCATTTTATTTCTAACAGACAAAGTGCCTGCCGATTTAGTCGCGCTTCTCGTTGTTGTCGCGCTCGGGGTAACCGGAATTCTCACTCCGCAGGAAGCATTCTCCGGTTTCAGCCGCTCCGCCGTCATTACGATTATGGCGATTTTTATTCTTGCCGAAGCTCTGCAAAAAACCGGCGTAACCGAGCAAGTCGGCAACATTCTTTTAAAAGTCGGCGGCAAAAGCGAACTCAGATTAGTCATTGTCGTAATGATTGCGGGCGCGTTTTTATCGCTTTTTATGAACAACATCGCGGCGGCGGCAGTTTTATTGCCGGCGGCTTCGGGCGCGGCGAAAAAAGCCGGTGTCAACACTTCGCGCCTGCTGATGCCGCTTGCTTTCGGCACGATTTTGGGCGGAATGGCGACGCTTTTAACTACGTCGAATATCGTCATCAATTCAATTCTTCACGACAATAATATCGAAGGCTTCGGCTTGACCGATTTCGCGCCGGTTGGGATTCCGCTGGTGATTGCCGGAATTTTATATGTCGCGCTCGTCGGGCGTAAATTTCTGCCCGGTGAATCGCCGATTGAACGAACGCTCGCGCCGAATAAAGACGACCAAGACGATTTAATCGCCGCTTATCACCTGGGCGAAAATCTGTTTCGCGCCCGCGTTCCCGAAAAATCTTTTCTCATTGGCAAACCGCTCGCCGAAAGCACGCTGCGCGAAGATTTCGGTGTCAGCGTCGTTGCTATTGAACGAAAAAACAAAAAACTGTTCGCCCTTTCGCCCGACACGGAAATAAAAGACGGCGACACGCTCGTGCTTGAAGGCGACGAAGCGGATTTCAGGCAGCGCGACGTGAAACCCTTTATGGAATTTCTGCCCGCTTCCGAATGGAGCGAAAACGATTTGGAATCACGCGCCGTCGAAGTCGTCGAAGCGATGCTCGCGCCGCGTTCGCGCTTAATTGGCGAGAGCTTGCGCTCGGCGCATTTCCGCGAAAAATACGGAATGACGGCGCTCGCAATCTGGCGCGGCGACGAGGAAATCATCACGGATTTAGCCGAAGTTCCGCTCGCTTTCGGCGACGCGCTTCTGCTTCAAGGAACGCGCGAAAAAATCGCTCTGCTCGCCGACGACCCGGAAATTATTTTGCTCGCGTCGAAAGAAGAAGCCGAAATCACCGTTCCCGAAAAGGGACGCGCGGCGTTAATGATTTTCGTCGCCACGATTGTTTTCGCCGTTCTTTTGCCGAATTTAACCGGCGCGATAATGCTCGGCGGCGCGCTGGCGATGATGCTCACCAAAATTTTAACCACCGAGCAGGCGTATTCTTCAATCGGCTGGAACAGCGTCTTTTTAGTCGCCGGAATGCTTCCGATGGGCATCGCTTTAACGAAAACCAACGCCGCGGGAATGATGGCAAACGCGGTTGTCGCCCTTCTCGGCGGATACGGCGCGCTCGCTCTTCTCGCCGGACTTTTTATCGTTACCGCGCTGATGACGCAAGCGGTCAACGGCGCGGTCGTCGCGGCAGTCGTTGCGCCCGTGGCGATTCGAGTCGCGCAGCAGGCGAATATCAACCCACGCTCGCTGGCGATGGGCGTTGCGCTGGCTACTTCGATGGCTTTTATCACGCCGCTCGGTCATCCGGTCAATGTTCTGGTAATGAGTCCGGGCGGCTATAACTTCCGCGATTACGTGAAAATCGGTTTGCCGCTCACGGTAATTCTGTTCGTGGTGGTAATGATTTTCCTGCCGCTGTTCTGGACGCTTTAAGTTGCTTTATAGTTTCGCCCCGAAGCCAAAACCAAAAAATCATTTTCGCTTGAACTGCAAAAATGCCCGAAACCGCCGGTTAAATTAATCTTCTATTCATTTTTCTTCTGCTAAACTCGATTTTGCTATGCGAATTCTGCTGGTTGAAGACGATAGGCGAATTGCGAATTTTATTACGAAAGGGCTCCGCGAAAACGCATATGCGGTTGATGCGGCTCTCGACGGCGAATCGGGACTTTATCAAGCGTCGATCAATTGTTACGACGCGATAATTTTAGACGTGATGATGCCCGTAAAGGACGGATTCGAGGTTTGCCGCGAGCTTCGCAAAGAGGGCGTCAAAACGCCCGTTTTAATGCTCACCGCACGAGACGCGATTGACGATAAAATTTCGGGACTCGATTTCGGCGCGGACGATTATCTGACCAAGCCGTTCGAGTTCGGCGAGCTTCTGGCGCGGCTTCGCGCCTTGCTTCGCAGAAGCGGCGAGATGCGCCCGCCGAAAATTGTTATCAGCGATTTGGAAATCGATACCGTTTCGCAAACGGTTCGGCGCGGCGGGCGCGAGATTTCTTTGACGACAAAAGAATACGCTCTGCTTGAATTTCTGGCGCGCGAACAGGGGAAAGTATTAGGGCGCGCCGAGATTGCCGAACGGGTTTGGGACGAAAATTTCGATGCTTTTTCCAACCTGATTGACGTTTATATCAAGCGATTGCGCGATAAAATGGATGTCGGGTTCGCCGTCGAGCTTATTCACACCAGACGCGGCGCGGGCTACATTCTGGACGATAAATCGAGAAGTTTATAGCCGCTCGGCAAAGGATTTTACCGGTTATGTTCAACTCCATCCGCACCCGGCTGACATTATGGTTCACGGGCGTACTCGCCTTTTTTTTAATACTGTTTGTCGCCTCCGCATATTTGTTTTTGAAACACACCATCGGTCGCCAGACCGATAATACGCTGCGGGAAATTTCGCGCACGCTTGCCAGCGGCATCGAGCGCGAGCAGTCGGGCGGCGAAGAAACGGACGCGCCTCAAAACGCCGACACGCTCGAAATTATACGAGAAGCGACGGACGGTTTGCGGTTCAAAGATTTTCAGATTTTTGTTTTCGACGCGCAGGGGGAAATCGTTTCGGCGACCAATCAAATCGCGGACAAAACGAGTTTAACGAGCGAACGAGTAGCGGGTTTGGCAAGGGATTCTTCTTCTGTTTCAGACGAATCCGGCTTTTTTATTATACCGACGAAAGAAACCGAGTTTCGCGTCTTTACCGAAAAAATTGCGGTCGGCGGACAGAGTTTTAGAATCGTCGTCGCCCATCCGCTCAACGACGACGAAGAACTGCTGGAAAAATTTCGCGGCGTTTTGTTGATTGCAGTGCCGCTCGCCTTGATTTTATCCGGTTTCGGCGGTTATTTTCTGGCGCGCAAATCTTTATCGCCGGTCGCCTCGATGAGCGCAACTGCTTCGAGCATCGGCGCGACAAATCTCGACGCTCGGCTTCCGGTTAAAAACGCGAAAGACGAGCTGGGAAGTTTGGCGCAGGTTATCAACGCGCTGCTCGAACGGCTCGAAAATTCGTTTGAAAACCAGCGACGGTTTATGGCGGACGCTTCGCACGAGCTGCGCACGCCGCTCGCCATCGTGCGCGGCGAATCGGAAGTCGCCATCTCGAAACCGAATCGCCCGGCGGAAGAACTTTACGAATCTCTGGCAATCGTCAACGACGAAAGCAAACGCCTGACGCGCATCGTCGAAGATTTGTTCACCTTGGCGCGCGCCGATTCCGGTCATTTCAAAACGAATTTCAAGGAAATTTATCTGGACGAATTGATTGCCGACTGCCTTCGCAAAGTGCGCGTTTTAGCCGACAAACGCGGCGTTTCTCTAAATCTCGACGCTCCGGCGGAAATGCCGATGAGCGGCGACGAACAACTATTGCGCCGCCTGCTGATGAACCTGCTCGACAACGCCATAAAATACAATCACGAAGGCGGACGAGTTTCCGTGAGCGGCGAATCAACGATTAATTCTTACCGCATCACGATTTCCGACACCGGCGCAGGGATACCGGAAGAACAAAAATCGAAAATCTTCGAGCGTTTCTACCGCGCCGATAAAGCCCGCAGCCGCTCGCAGGAAACTTTAACGAGCGGCGCGGGACTCGGACTTTCCATCGCGCAGTGGGTTGCCGAAATCCATCGCGGGAAAATCGAGCTGGTTTCTTCAGACGAAACCGGCAGCGTTTTCGCCGTCGTTTTTCCAGCAGAAAAATCCGCCGATTAAATTTCGTCATTCGTTAAAGATTAAATTCGTCGCCTTCACATTAGGCAGTTCGTTCCGTTTCGCTTTTTCTTTCCGATAATTTTTCGCGCGTTAATCTTCTATTCATTTTCCGATTGCTAATCTGTATATCAACTCGCGAAAACTAATTCAGGCGAGAAATTAAAATTAAGGAAGTAAATAAAATATGAAATTGAAAAATACACCAATCGCGGGCTTTGTTTTATCGGCATTCTTTTTAACCGGACTTTTCGCGGTCGCTTCGACGAACGCTTTCGGGCAGGAGCAAGGAGAAAAACAAGACCCGAATCTTGCAAAGCAAGCAAAAATCACGATGGCGCAGGCGCGCTCCATCGCTCAGAAAAGAGCGTCGGGCAAAATCGAGGGCGAGGAATTGGAACGCGAACACGGGAAACTTCTTTATTCGTTCGATATTCGCAACGGTAAAGGCACGATAACCGAAGTGCAGGTTGACGCGAAAACCGGAAAGCTATTGAGCGCGAAAGTAGAATCGAAGAAAGACGAAATGAAGGAAAAACAGCAGGACGAAAGACAGGAAAAAAAGAAAGGCAAAAAAACCTAATTTCGTTTTGTGTCTAACCAAACTGACGCGTGAAGAATTTTTGAACTCCGATTTGTTCGGTAAGTTCGAGGATTCTTCACGAGACAAATTGAGAAGTGAATTAAAAATTCGATAGTATTAAGAAAATCGTAATTTAATAGAAAACAAGGTTGGGCGCGTGAAACCAATTTGGCAAACAACGAATTTTCTTCCTTGTAAGCAACGGATTTGTTCGCTCTACGGGAAATAACAAACTTCGCCGGCTGCGACAGAGTTTGCAAATTTTGTTGCCGAGCGCACCGAAAGACTTTTAAGGGAAGGAGAATACAAGAATGGCAATGAATGAACAGTCAAACGAAAATCGCATAAACAACTTAATCAGCAAAGTCCCGCTCGTAACACTGATGTTCTGGGTGATTAAAATTTGCGCGACGACGGTTGGGGAGACGGGCGGCGATGCCGTTACGATGACGATGCATCTCGGATATGCGGTCGGCAGCCTGATTTTTCTCGGATTCTTTGCCGTCACGCTCGCCGCGCAGGTTTCCTCGAAGCGTTATCATCCCTTCTTTTACTGGGCGGTTGTCGTCGCCACGACAACAGTCGGCACAACGATGTCGGACTATCTTGACCGCACTGTCGGACTCGGCTATATAAAATCGTCAATCGCGCTTTTTATCGGCGTCCTCGTCATTCTCTTTGTCTGGCATCTGGTTACGGGAAAAATCGAGTTCGAGAACATCACCACCAAAAAGGAAGAAGTTTTTTACTGGCTGACGATTCTGGTATCGAACACACTCGGCACGGCGCTCGGTGATTTCGCTGCGGACGACACGGGTCTCGGACTCGGATTCGAGCGCGGCGCACTTATATTTGCCGGTCTAATCGCGCTCGTGGCGGCGGCGCACTTTTTTACGAAAATCCCGAAGAGCGTGCTTTTCTGGGCGGCATACGTTTTAACGCGCCCGCTCGGAGCGACAATCGGCGACACGCTCACCAAATCTGCTGACGAAGGCGGACTCGGATTGAGCAGCATTATTTCTTCGCTCGTTATCGCCGCGGTGATGGTTGTGTTGATATTCCTGACTTATAGAAAGACGAAACAACGAATTCCTGATTATTCGGAACGCGAAGCGGCGTGAGATTCTGAAATCAGGACAATGAAAGAAGAATTTTATTTGCCCGAAGCGAAGGACGAAAAACTTAAACTGAATGACAAACCCTTTCGCGGCAACAAATGATTTTGAGCTAGAAGACTCGCGCCAAAAAGCTGTCTCCTCGTTTGTCTTAAAAAATGTGAGGCAAATTAGAGAAAATCAAGTCGTTTTAGACGAAATCGATTTAGAAATCTCGGCGGGAGCGATTACCGCCCTTGTCGGTCCGTCGGGCGCGGGTAAAACTTCGTTGCTGCGCTTGCTCAATCGGCTCGACGACGCGGCGGGCGGTGAAATCTTTTTCCGCGCTCGCTCGATTAATGAATACGCGGTGCAGGAATTGCGGCGACAAGTCGGTTTCGTCTTTCAAACTCCTGTGATGTTTCCCGGAACGGTCGCCGACAATCTTCGTAAGGCTTTAGAATTAGCGGGAAAACCTACGATAGATTCGCTCTGTTTAATAAACGAAATGCTTGCGCTTGCCGAACTCGACCCTGAATTAGCGACGCGCGACGGCTCAAGGCTTTCGGTCGGGCAAAAGCAGCGCGTCAACATCGCCCGCGCGCTGATGACTGCGCCCGAAGTTCTGCTGATGGACGAGCCAACGAGCGCGCTCGACCCGGAAACTGCTGACCGCCTGATGGAAACCGTCCGGCGACTCGGTAAAGAAAAAGGAATTACCGTCGTGATGATTACGCACCGTTTATCAGAAGCGCGCCGCGCCAGCGACGAAACGATTGTGATGGAAGCGGGTCGCGTAATCGAAATTGGCGCAACCGAATTTATTTTTGAGCAGACGACTAACACAAGAATTCGTGACTTTCTGGAGAGCGGGAAATAAGTAATGCTTTTACTTTTTCAAAACACGGAAGTTGTCAATCGGGCGATCACGGACGTCTCGTGGCTTGATTTGTCATTGGCTCTCGGTTTGATTTTAATTGCAATTGGTATTTCCCGCTGGCAGGGATTAGGACTGGTTAAAGATTTCGTCGTCGGAGCGATTCGCACTATTGTTCAACTGGTTCTGGTCGGCTACATACTGGTTTATATCTTCGCGGTTGACCGCTGGTATATTACCTTGGCGGCGTTGTTGCTGATGCTGATTGTGGCGACGGGCGCGGCAGCGCGGCGAAAGAAGAAAGCGAGCCGCGAGCTTCAATGGATAACCGGCTCGGCGATGCTGGCGGGGTCGGCAATTACGCTATTGTATATTACGACGCTCGTGGTGCGCGTGCATCCCTGGCACGACCCGCGCTACTTGATTCCGCTGTTCGGAATGATTGTCGGAAGCGCGATGAACGGCGCGTCGATTGCCGTCGAACGCCTTGCCGGAGAAATGGAAGCGCGCTCCGGCGAGATTGAAGCATACCTGGCATTGGGAGCGAATTATCGTCAGGCGTCCGAACAACCTGTCAGGCAAGCACTGCGCGCATCGTTGATTCCGACCGTCAACGGCTTGATGGTCGTCGGCATTGTTACATTGCCCGGAATGATGACCGGACAGATTCTCGCCGGTTCTTCGCCGCTGACTGCCGTGCGCTATCAAATCGTCGTCGTGTTTATGCAGGCGGCAGCCGTCGCCATTACGACTGCAATCGTTACTCTCTGGTATCGAAAAACATTTTTCACTGATGCGCTCCAACTCAAGCCGCGCCCTTCTGAAAACGCATAATATCTTTCTTTAAAGGAAATCATTTGAAAAATAATTTCACTTCTAAAAGAGCAGCTTAATTTTTGTTTTGTTACTTTTTTAGTGTAGAATTAATTAATTTTTAACGGCGATGGAGTTCGCCCTATAACCATCCTGCAAGGGATTGATGACTCCTAATTTGATTGCGCTTATCAGGCGTAGCCAAATTAGGAGTTTTTGTTTTTGGAAAACGCACTCGGAAAAGGACAAATAAAAATTAACTTTGGATTGACTTTCGATTAAAAAATGAAAACAAAAAATTATCTGATAACTTTCGGTCTTGTCGTCTGTTCGGTCGTTTCGACGTATTTCGCGGCGACGACCGGCATCGCATCGGCGCAGCAATCAACCGCGCGAAAGGAAACTGTCGATAACGAATATCAAACGGGCGGCGTGCTGTATATGCAAACGGCGGGAGAATATCGCGCTCTCGCTTATCAGGCTTTTAATCTCGCCCGAATGTCGCTCGATATGGACGAGATGACAAAGAAGAAACTCTCCAAAACGGAGCGCAAAAAGTCGCGCGCGGTAATGGTCGATATTGACGAAACCGTTTTGGACAATTCGCCGCAGCAGGCGTTTTCAATAAAAAATCGGCTGCCTTTTAATTTGCAGAATTGGTACGCGTGGGGCGAACGGCGCGAAGCAAAAGCTATTCCCGGCGCGGTCGATTTTTTGAATCACGCGAGCAAAAAAGGCGTTCGGATATTTTACTCAAGCAACCGCGATGAAGTGCAGAACACGGCGACGATGGACAACCTAAAAAAAGTCGGCTTTCCCGATGTCAGCCCGGAAACCGTTCTGCTTCGGACGAACGAATCGAGCAAAGAGCCGCGCCGCCGAATGGTTTTACAGAAATACCGCATCGTGCTTTTGATGGGCGATAATCTCAACGATTTTTCCGACGTTTTCGAGAAAAAATCAATCGCCGACCGCTTCGCCGAAGTCGATAAAGCCAGAGATTCGTTCGGAACCGGCTGGATTGTTTTGCCGAACGCGATGTATGGCGATTGGGAAAACGCGATTTACGATTACAAACGCTTGTCCGAAAGCGAGAAGACCGCAAGACGATACAGCGCTTTGACAGCTTATTAATTTTGCCAAACTTTTAGCGGCTTTATTTTCAACTGATACATATTCATTCAATTAAATAAAAAATCAAGGAAGAGGAGATAATTTTGGAACAAATAAATATCGATGTTTTTTCTGCTATAAATCAATTTGCCGGTCGCGATCCGTTAATTGATGATCTAGCAATTTTGGCGGCGGAATATCTTCCTGTTATTTTCCTTTTGCCGTTACTCTATTTGTGGTTCGGTCAAAATGAAAACGGTAAAGATTACGCATTGCTTGCAGGTTATTCCAGCGTCCTCGGCATTATTCTTAATTTTGCTATTACATTGATTTATTTTCATCCTCGTCCATTTATGGACGGAATAGGTCACGTATTAATCAATCACGCTGACGAAACATCTTTTCCTTCAGACCATACAACTCTAATGTTGTCATTTGCATTACTGCTGTTGTTTTTCAAATCTACCAGAACAATGGGTTGCGTTCTGACTGCTATTGGTTTAATTGGCGGATTGGCAAGGGTATTTTGCGGCATACATTTTCCTTTTGATATAGGCGGTTCATTAATTGTCGCATTTGTCTCGGCAATCATTATTTGGTTATTGCGTGAAAGGTTGGCGGTTTTGAACAAACACATAATTAACCTGTACATTAAGTTGTTTGATCAAAAAGTTCAAAGAAATCATTTATGAGGTGGACGATTAATTTTGAAACGATTCCAGATAAACATTCATTAAATAATTTTTATTTTTTCGCAGAAAAGCATTCCACTATGTTTGTTTGCCTTTATCGTCAGAAAATTCTTCGGTCAAAGCCAACGGAGTTTTCTCGGGAAATTTTGTTCGCCGCCGCTCGAATGTGGCTCGAATCGCTTTCTGCAGAGTCGCAACGTCAAAATCAAACTCGCCGGTTAAAATTTGCAAATCCCAAAAATCCTTCATCCATTCCGAGTTTGATCAGGGCTTCAAACTTTTCGGCGACAACCGTTTCTTTTGGATACGCGAGAAGGCGCGGCGCGGGAAAATCAAGCACGGTCGGAAAGTCGACTGTTTCGGCGGGCGGCGAAACGGTGTCCCCGAAACCGACATCAACTTGCAGATTGATTCGCGCCTTGCCTAAATATGACGTGAGCGTGATTCTTATGCCGTGGTATTCCTGACCTTCTCTAATTTCCGCGCCTTTAACGCTTCCAACCTCGAACCTTAAACCGTCTTCGGTTTCGACCGCGCAAATCTGCCTGAAAACTCGTTCAGTGTCGGCAATTTCGCTCGAACCGAAGCCGAGCAAATTAACGTCGCGCATCGGGCGGTGCGGATAATCGAACCACAAAGCAAACAGCCACGCGCCTTTCAGCAAAAAGTGACTTTGATATTCAGAAACGCTCAAACGATACAAAAACGGTTCGTTAGCAAAACGTATCAAAAGCAGATTGAAATCTTCATTCGATTCTTTGGCTCGATTATAAAGGCGTTGATGCACCGAAGCGGCGATGTTTTTCTTTTCGGTCATTAAACGCTTGATTCAAGATACGGGTGCATTACATTCGACATCCGGCAAACTTTGGCGTAATGCCATAGCTCGTCAGCGGTTGTCTTTTTCAGTCGCCAAACGTCGCGCAGGGCTTCAATGGCGACATCGAGTCCAATTTTATTGCGGTATTTAAAACAATCCGCAACGGTTTTCGCCGGATTGTAGATACGCAGCCGAACACCCTTTATTTCGTGTGTTTCGATGCCTTCAACGAACGCCGCGCCGGAAAACCGGAAAACATTAAGCTGAAGCGTTTCGATTTGTGGTTTTCTCGAAGTTCCCTCGATGGCAAGCCAGATTTCAAACGGATTCTGTGTCATCAGTTCGTGAAAGCGCAGAGCCGAGAGCAGACAAAGCACGCCTTTCGGGACGCGCCGCGCCGTCTCTAACAAACTCTGCCGCTCGTCAAAATCGTTTTCAGCCGACGCGTAAAGCCCACGTCCGACTTTGAGGAGTTCCCCGCTTTCGAGCAATTGCGACAGATGGACGTGCGCTCCTTTAATACCTTCAAAATCCTTTGGGCGCACCAGACTTTTCTCTTTCACCTTCGACAATAATTTGTCTTTTACAGATATTTCTCGCATACCAAATTCCATAGTCATTTTCAAAACATCAACAGATGTTTGCAAGTATTAACATTTTGTAGGATGCGTATTCGGAGAGGATATTAATCGGTTTGCTGTTTCAAAAGAAGTTAAGAGTACAGTCGCCTATTAAGCGAAAATTATAAACGAAAAACCGAATTAAGTGCGGTTTTTCGTTTATCTTTCAATTTCAATCTTAATGCTGATTAGCCTGAGCCGATTATCAATAGTAAGTAAAATCAACGATTGAATTGGGTGATTTGGTGCCGGAGATTCTTTTTGTGAAATTTGTATTGCAAAACTTACCTGACTATCTTATTTTTGCGAATCCAAAATTTTGCACATTTGAATTTCTGAATTTTCAGACATTCAACAATTTGCATTTTTGAAACGCGATATTTAATTCTTGTTCAACCAGCCGCAAATTAAATCTTCGACCAGTTCACTTAGCTCCCTTCCCTTTCCCTCTTGAAGAAGGGCAATCTTCGCACGCGTATGCGTGTCACGGCGAACGTAGGTCGTTAAACCCACGAAATCCGGGTCGCTGCGTTTAGCAGGCGGGCGACCCCGCTTGGTGTTTGTTTGGTCAGTTAATTTTGAGGGCGGTTCTGAAGTAATCAAAGCCATTTGATTTGCTTCGTCCGCATTTTTCTTCTTGCCGGCACTTTTTTCGGGTCTCGGCTCCTTATTGTCGTTATCTATCTCTTTAACAGCTTCCGTTTCTCGTGCCTCAAATATTTTGTCGAATTTACTCATTTTAGAATTTCCCTCCCGACGAATTGATAAGCTTTCCAAGCTAAATCTGCTCGCGGTTCTTTGATTTCGTAAACTGGAACTCCTGCCAGAGAAGCCTTCTGAAAAGCGATAAGCCGTTTTATTTCGCTTTTGAACAGAGGCAATCCGTTAGCAGTAAGCATCTGCCGCGCTTCTTCCCCGTCACGATTTGGTTTGGGCGGAACAACCGTCAAGAGAATTTTATAATTAACGGCTTTCACTTTTCGAAGCGCCTCGACCGTCAACAGCAAGGCATCTATCGCCATTGCGTCGGGAGTTGTGGGAATTACGAGCAGATCGCAGCCGTTCGCTAATGAGCGCAAATCGTCTTCGTCCGGTCGCGCTTCCGTATCAATTACAATATGTTCGTAATCGCGAGCGAATTTAGCTGCGCCTCTTTCATCCACAATCGAAAAGGGAAGTTGACCGCGTTTAGTATAGGCGCTCGCCGACCGATTAGGGTCTCCGTCAATCAATAAAGTCGGTTTTTTCGTTTGTAGGTAAGCAGATATATGAACGGCGGTGGTTGTTTTTCCGACTCCGCCTTTGAATGATGCGATTGTAATAATCATAAATTTCAAACATTATATATCGAAATGCAAAAATGCTGCAATTCAAATGTGTGAAAATTCACAATTTCACAATTTCACATTTTTGCATTTTCAAATGATTAGATTTTCAGCAGTCTGAGCATTTGATTTTATCAAAATGCTTTTCGAGAGCTTTAAGTGTAAAGGACAAAACTTAATTTTGTCGGCAAGTTCTCCCGTAACGTGCGAGGGAAGGGAAAGTTCAGAAGCGAACCAAGGACAGCCGGTATATGCATATTGCTTTCAGACTAATTTTTTCAAAATCGTTAGTTTGCATAAAAACACCACGATTGATAGATGGATGTGTAAAAATCGTGCAAGCCGATACTTCAATTGTCGGAAAATGCCCATATTGCCAGAATATAAACATTTTCCGAATACGAAAGTCAGCTAAGAGTTGAGTTGATTTTGAAGTAGGCTGATGGCTTTTTCGTCGTTGATATTCATAAAAATTTTATCTCAATGTCACCCGCGTCCGATAAGAGTTTCCCTTTTACATTAATTAGAAAAGGACAAAAGGATAAAAAACGGATAATATTAACTGAATTATTGAAGCTAGAATACAAACTGTAAAAACCAATAAAATGACCAAAGCACCCCGCAGAAAACGCGAGAAAAAGAAATCGCTTGAGCAGTTTGAGCAGTCTAAACCGATACAGCTAACTTTATTTGAGGCAGAACCTGAAGATAAAGACTATTCGCGGTCAGTTGAACTTTACGACTTTATTCCTAAATACTGTTGGGGAAAAGTTAAACGAATCGAAGGAGAGTTTTTACGGACTATAAAGCGCGAATTTGAATGCCGCGGAAGGCATTATCAACTAACCTTAATGCCGGCACGCATCGAGGATGGTGAAAACAACTCTAAAGAATACTTTCCGTCGCAACGTGAGGAACTGGTCGAAGATGCCCTGCGAAAACTGATGACCGAGCGCCAAGGCGTAATGCTCGACGGGGAAGCCGCCATCGTTTTTACGCTCTACCAATTACAGAAGGAACTGAGCGAAAAAGGACACACCTTTAGCTATGACGAATTAAAAGATGCGATCAGGGTCTTAAACGGAACCGATATCATTCTCAAAGACGCGAGCGAGAATATGGAAGTGGCGTTTTCACCGATTGAAAACTACGGTTTCGCCGGTGAAGGAAAGGAAACAAGAACATTCGTAAAATTTTCGCCGCTCGTTACGCACAGCATCAAGTCGGGAACTTTCCGACTAATCAACTACGATACGGCAATGAGCTACAAATCGGTTATCGCCCGCCAATTGCACAAACGAATGTCGCATCACTACATTCAAGCGAACCTAGCCAATACATACGACATTTTGTTGACGACAATTATCAGAGATTTCGGCTTAACCCCGCAAAAACGCATCGTAGATAACTTGAAGGAAGTCATCAAAGCCCTGGATATTATGAAAGAAAATGACGTAATCCTTAGTTTCAAGATTGATAAGATTTACAATGAAAACCCGCGACAAAAAATTACCGATGCAAAAATATATATTCAGCCGCATCCACATTTTGTTAACGACATCATAAAAGCAAACAAGAATGCGAAAAGAGTTAAAGAATTATTAAACCCAGCTATCTAGGTTTGACCCACACTTTATCTAGGTTTGACCCACACTTTATCTAGGTTTGACCCACACTTTATCTAGGTTTGACCCTCAGATATATCTAGGTTTGACCCTCAGTACAATTTTCAGAGGAAAGTTTTCCACAGATTCCGGACTCAAACATCTAGGTTTGACCCTCACTATGTCTAGGTTTGATCCTCACCAAGCTAAAATTTACCTAGGTTTGACCCTCACCATAGCTAGGTTTGACCCTCACTTGAGGAAAAAACCACTAAATTTAAATGATTTGAAGGTAACTTTCAACAAAATAGGCGAGCAAATAGCTAGGTTTGACCCTCACTTAGTTTAGCATAAGTACTAAACTGTTTGTGATTTACAAGATTTATTTTGTCCTTAACCTTCTTTAACCTTATTTTTAAACTAATATTATTCTCGTTTTAACCTAGTTGTTATCGGACGCGTCCGGGAGTTACCTGATTGTTTAGTCTCGTCTGTTTTTGTCTTTTGTACGTCACATTTGTTGAGATAGAGCGACGAGAGTTAGTGTCGTGATATGGATAAAACACACGACAATTTTGATATTGACGAACGAGTTCGCCGAAGCGTTTTTCTTGACCACTGAGGCGATTGGACAAGTTTTACAAATGGAATGGGCAGCATGGCTAAGCAGTGGGAGCATTTGTTCCCAAGTTTTTGGTTTTTGTAGAAATTTATAACTTCGACGGCAAGCTGATATTAAATTATCCGGTCGAGCACTGCAGGGTAGCGGAGTTAAAAGATGCTATGAAACGGCAGGTATTGCTGTACGGTAAACTAATTGAAAACGTCGGCGTCTGTTGTGTCTCCCTCGAAACATCTTTGGTTGAATCGGCTGAATGGTTCGCATTTGAACATTTCAAAGCACCCGAATTTATCGTTGTCGAGGTTCTCGAACGGGCGGAAAGAATAGCGGAACCGAACAACCGACAAATATCATATCTGGATTTAATTGTCGAGATCGAAAACAATGAATGATCGCTCCAGCTTTGACCAACTCTTTGTTAATGGCTTTTTCCAAAGCTGAAATCGCTAACCCGGCACAGCAGTTTCAGCGGACAATGCTTTCTTTTCCCATTAATGAAAGCGTAGCCTGCTATCTTCCTCTCCCAAAGATGAGTGCTGCCTTTTTTAAGATTTCGACCTCCATCTCCAGTTCTCGATTTCGTTTCTTCAAGGCTTCTATTTCGCTTAATTCAGTTCCGCTTCGCTTGCCGTCACCTTTCAGCTAAAGCATATCGTTTCCACTTATGAATCAAGGATTCGTTAATGCCTAATTCTTCGGCGACCGATCCGACCGACTGCCCGTCAAAAACCTTGTTTGAGGAAACTCTGTCGCGCAATTTCTTTTATTATTGCTGTATGAAAAAAGGCGCCGATTATCGTTTGGTGATCCGGCTCTACCGAAGACTTGAGCCGCTGGAAATATTAATGAAAATTTGTTTCGGTGAAGAGCATTGGTTGGATGAACGAGACAAAAATGTGCGGTTCCTCATCAAGAATCCTGTTTCCAAACCAGCCGCCGACATCGTTTCGGGGTTGGCTGAATCACCAATGACAACTTTCGTTTGAAGATTGCTCATTTTACGTAATTTGCGTATGATTTTGAAGATTGCTCATTTTACGTAATTTGCGTATGATATTGTGTAAAATGCGTAAACCCAATTTATCAAACACTTTGTTCTCGAAAACTCGTAACGGTGTGCTGGCTGCTACTTTTGGTCAGCCGGAACGCTGGTGGTATCTGTCTGAGCTTGCCGATTGGCTCGACACCAGTCCATCAAGTTTACAGCGCGAACTTAAAGCTTTATCGTCGACCGGAATATTAAAGACTAGGCGTGACGGCAACCGGATTTATTTTCAAGCCGAAGCCGATTCGCCGATTTTCAATCCGCTCAGAGAATTAGTGGCGCAGACACTCGGGGTGATACCCGCCTTAAAGGAATCTCTCATCCAATTCGCGGCTCAAACCGAATTCGTCTTTATTTACGGTTCGATGGCGCGCGGCGAAGAAAAATCGACGAGCGACGTCGATTTGCTGATTATCGGCTCCATCGGTTTAGCTGAACTTGCGCCGACCCTGCGCCGTTTAGAAAAAAAATTCAAGCGAGAATTTAATGCCACTTGTTTCGCGCCCGAAGAATTCAAAGAAAAAGCGCGCTGCGGCAATCATTTCTTAACTACCGTTTTGAAAGATGAGAAAATTTTTATCAGAGGAGATGCCGATGACCTGGACCGACTTGCTCAATAAAAAAACTGTGCAGCCGCATACCACTAGCCGTAATGAGATTGCCCTCTGCGCACCGTCGTCGAACGCGATCTAGAGGATGCTTCACTCAAAGCCTTATCAGCGGATCGGCGATTTGCGACCGCTTATAACGATGCTCTCCAACTCTCCCAAATAGCGATTGCCTGTGCCGGTCACCGCGTTAAAGTCGGTGCCGGTCATCACCGGAAAACATTTGAAGCCGTTAGAGTTGCCCTTGGCACACCAGAGGCAGAAGACCTCGCTGATTATTTTGATTTATGCCGGAGAAAACGAAATGATATTGATTATGATGCTGCTGGAATTGTCTCCGAGACCGACGTCGATGAACTGCTGACAAAAGCCAAAGAATTTCAGGTTATAGTCGAAAACCGGATCAAAAATGATTGCCCGCAATTTGCCCCATAGCGCAGAACTTCTTTTATTTTATCAATCCGCATAATTCTATAAAGTCCATTTATGGATGGTGGTCTAAAACCAGATTTCGATGACCATCTGATCATTTTCGACGGCGGCATGCTTATTCAATAGTATTTATTGTAAATGGACTAATTTCCGCTTAAATTGAGGTGGGGTCGAACATTTTAATCCATTTGAAATCATGAAAGAGATTTCCCGCAAGGGAAACCTCTTTCATTGACAGTTCGGTTCTTCTGCCGGTTGAATCGGCTAGTCGTACCACCTGCCTATAAAAGCATCACCGGGCATTGGTCCAACTATTTATCAATCCCGAAATCTGATTTAAAGAACGGCTTGATAACCGGCGTAGGCGCGCTGATAGTGTGGCGCATATTCGGCTCTATCGATTCATCCCGTTTTACCGTCATTCGAAATCTGGAAAGCTGTTTCTGAATTTGTTGAAAACCCGGTTGAGCGGCACACATGTCCCTGATTTGGCTGCCCGTCGCCCTTCCTTAGTTGAGTTTAGCTCCGCCACCGCCCTTATGGCTTTGTTAACGGCGGGATCCTTCAAAATTACCTGCGCTTGCCTGACCAAGATTGCTATTGCCTCGGTAGAGTACATTAGACAAACGCCCTGCGCCACGCTCTTGAACTCGCCCGCTTGCTCGTATGAATCCGCCCGCGATGCATCGCCTAAATAATAATTGCCCTTTCCTTGCGCGACGCGAACAAAGGTCTCCAGAATCGGCTCCGACTTGCACAGTTTATCCTGTTCGCGTAAAAACAAACTGAGCGCCCAAAACCCCGCCGCCTCAGCCATTACATTGCGCTCGAATTTAATTTTCAAGCGTCGCTTTTCGAAGACAACGGATGGTCTGTAATTGACCGGAATTCTATCGTCGTGCAGCACCCCACCGGTACCCGCCCTGTCGATGCGATGCTTAAAGATTGCGTGCATAACTGCTCGCCCGGCGGCGCAATAGACGGCTTCGCTCCGTGTTGTAATATGTTTTGTAGTTTGTGTAGCAGTCGTCATAATTTTAATTTAACTCGCTTTGTTAGCATAATCTCCTCTTTGTTAAAATTGCCGCCCGGGCAGCTGAATGATCAGACCATAGCTCGATTCGCCACAGGAGTAAAATCAGAAACACACCCAAGAATTGTCCTTGCTGCGGATGAATTGTTGCCGATTTATTTTCGCCGCGGGAGACTGCCCTTTAAGAATTTGGAAGTGTGGCATACCTTCTCTCATGGTATTTAAGGTAATTATTCTTTTCTTAAATAATAGATTGAAAATACACGACAAAAAAGTTAAATTTAAAGGGTTTTATTGGAGAAGTATTAGCTTTGTGCGAATTTTTTGTTGTTAATCCTAATTCTCTTCCTCTATGCCTAATTTTTCGATTAAGAGAGTTAACGGTGGAATCTAAATTAATTAAAGTAGAAAATAGAATTGATTCAATTGCCGATTTAAAAAAGGACTTTGAGAAAAGCCTTCGCCCCTTTATTGAGAAAAGTATTTCTGCCGAAACGCGCCGCGCCTACGGGCGTGTTGTCAGGGAATTCTTCGCTTTTAATAAAATCGTTGAGCCTTCTGAAATCAAACCGCTTGATGTCATCCGCTGGCGCGACTCTTTGATTGAGAATAAAAAAAGCGCCGCAACTGTTTCATTTAAGCTGTCAGTAATCCGTTCTTTGTTTGAATATCTGAAAGCGGCCGGCTTTGTACAAAATAATCCGGCACTGACCAAACTGGTTCCTCCGCCGAAACTGTCTGAAGATTTGCGCGGGCGCGCACTCTCGGTCAAGGAAGTCAACTACATTTTAGCCGGACCCGATAGGGAAAAGCCGGAGGGAGCCAGAGACTACGCAATTCTTTTGACATTGCTCAGAACCAGTCTGCGGGTGGCGGAGGTATGCAGTTTGAAATCCTCGTCAATTAAATCAAGCGGTGGAAGATGGACATTGAAGTTTAAAGTTAAAGGCGGACGCGAACGCGTTATTCCGCTTCCAGTCGAAGTTAAAAAAGCGATTGACGAATATCTCAGATTAGATCGCGACCGGCGAAAAGTTTTGAAAACCGACAGCGGCAATGAAAGCTGGACGTTTCAGCCGACAACGAATTACCGAACGCTCATTTTCGACAAACCGCTCTCGACGACGATGGTCTGGTATATCACACAGAAATGGGGCGCGTTTGCGGGAATCGGCAGAGTCTCGCCGCACGATTTGCGCCGCACGGCGATTACCCGTGCTTTAGACAAAGGTTTGACTTACCGGCAGGTGCAGATGATGAGCGGGCATAAAGACCCGAAAACAGTTATGAGATATGACCACGGACGCGAGAATCTCGAACAAAACGCCGTCAACTTCCTCGATTACGATGAATAAGCGACACGGCTAAATTCATTGAAAACTTCTCGGCAAACAGTCCTGTTTAGCCTCAATATCATTATGGATACTAATCTCAATGCACTGGGTTATTCTGGTTTTGCGCCCCGTTCGGCGCCGCCGCAGGCATATAAACTATTATTCATTTTTCCCTCTCCGATCATAAAATATTTGAGCTTCTCTCAACATAGACACGGACATTAACAACTCCTCTCGGGACAGTCAAGAACTTTAGAAAACTAATTCGATTTATTTTCAACTGCCGCCGAAACACGATTAGATAAACGTGTTTTTCGCCTTAAGTCGCTCGTTTCCCACACTTACCAATCAAACTATCAAGGTTTCTCAGTGCTGCAAACCTGCCCGCCAAGTAGCGGCAGCAATCCATTGATTATAAAAAGATCGAATTTGCGGCTTGCGTAAATGCAACGCTCAGTCTAACAACACCGCGCAGCCGAGCACCAGTCAGCGTGCTTGTCATCGAGAACCAATGTGGTTTTTAGGCTGGACGAAGTGGCTGATGACAGGCTTTAGATGAAGTTGACTTTGGCAGCTTCAAACTAATCCCAAATTTGGAACTACGATACAGCTGAATTTTTGCAAAGAAAACTCGACGCAAACTGACTGTTCCAGGTTGAGCTTGAACGAGAGCTTAAACTCTACAGGAAAAAGATTAATCGTATTTGTTTTCTTGGAGGACTTAGGAATGAGGAAAGTTTCATAAATAGCTGTGTTCCGACGAATTTCTTGCCCTCACAAGCTAATGAATTGTCCTTCAGCGCGTTTATCAAAGCGAATATGCATTAAGATTATTGGCATGACAAATTAATCTGAAGGTACCTGAAAAGTCAGATTGTTGATTTTCAGGTACCTTGCGAGAAGCAGTGTGTTGACATGAATCGGTGAAAAGTGCGTAAAACTTCCCCAGTTAAAATCCAGAAAATTCTTCAGCCGCTTCAATCATATAACCGATTGTTAACGGCTTGCGCTTAACTGACCTCGAATGGCTCCATCGGAAAATTCCGCATTGGAAACCGTAATAAAAAAGTCTTCCGGTCTAGCGCGCAATTCAAGCAGAAGACTGCGGTCATTAACGTCTATGCAGCCAATCGAGTTGCCGGAGACCGGAGCCAGAAAATTGGCGACAATCTGACCGGTTTCACCGATTCGTCCGCGCCGCAGTTGTGCGGAGGTTGCGGTCGCAATTCCGCCGACATTCACATCAAAACAAAGTTGTGTGCCGCGGGAAAAGCGATTGTTGAAGACACTGATCGTTGCGTCGCCGCTTCCGCGCGGATCGCCGCCGCTAAGTTGGGCTTTAAGCAAGGCGAAGTTTAAGAAGTTAAAAAATTGGTTTTGTACTTTACCGGGAATATCACGAATGACAGTTAAATTACTATTGTCCGGCGCAAAATCGGCAATATCGGTCAGACTGTTTCCTGTTGCCCCGACTTGAAAACGCGGCCACAAATTGACCGTATATTTTGAAGGCGCAAAGCCTTTTGACGGCAACAATGCGGTTGGAACTCTAACCAGCAGATTTCGCCCGTTAACGGCTATATTAGCGTTTGACAGAACAGTCGATGTCGGCGGAGTAGTTGTTAAATCAGTAACGTTGCTCGTCCGCCCCGGATTGAGATTGATGACGACCACCGAGTCAAAAAGCACGCCCGGAGCCTGGCTGCCGAACCGGGCGGTGCCGGCACCGCGGTTAAATCCAAAAACATAAAAGCCATCCGGAGTTTTTCCGATATCATTGGCGACATTCGCGTAGAGCAGGAATTCACATCCGGTGTATCCTGCTTGGAGGTTGACTACATCTAAATCACCGTTGCGCGGTCCGGCGTAGGTTGGTGTATAGTCGTTAATCGGATCTCTAAAGATGTCGGAGTCAAAAAAGTCGTTCCGAACAGAGGTTTCTTGGTTAACAGATGATTTCTCCTGAGCGAAAGCATTGGACGCTTTTAATCAGGCACTCAGGCGCGGACTTATCAGGTGCGGGGCGATTGTTCATACGGATCAAGGCAGCCAATATGCTTCCGTAGAATATCGCCGCCTTCTGTATATTCACGGTTTTCGTCAATCAATGAACTGTCGGGGAAATTGCTATGACAACGCGAAGGCTGAGAGTTTCTTCTCCCGTTTCAAGGCGGAATTAGTCGAGGGCGGCATCTTTGAATCGGTCGAGGAAGAAAAGTCGGAGCTCTTCAGCTACATCGAAGGCTATTACAATCGAATCAGACTGCATTCGGGCTTAGGTTACAAAAGTCCGCTGCAATTTGAAAATGAATTA
>JAABUN010002570.1_pt1 | contig 31593 bp, 30 predicted proteins | sample 5559311 | NCBI WGS metagenome assembly JAABUN01 (sample SAMN10711877, study PRJNA513370) | rock metagenome | isolation source: Antarctica rocks | place: Antarctica: Victoria Land, Siegfried Peak sud | reverse complement strand
GCCAGAGCCCAGGCCAGAGTGACCCAGTGACCCGGGTGGCTGACCGCGACCGCGAGCTCGACCCGGTCGCCCTGGTCGAGCATCAGCTCGTCCACGGCCAGGTTGGCCGTCTTGTCCGTCCAGTTGCCGAAGGTGACTGCGGACAGCTCCGTACGCGCCCCCGAATCCACGTCGTAGTAGGTGATCAGCGGTGCGGAGCCCTGCTCGCGGACCCGCCGCCGCAGTCGGTCACCGATCAGCTCAGCCACGCTGCGATCCTAACCAGGCCCGGCGGCCGCGGCCCGGCGGGCGAGGTGGATCACAGCCGGTGGGTCACCTCCGGAACCTTCAGCCCCTACCACTTCGTTAGGCTCGGCCGCATGCGATATGTGCTGATCATGGCTGGAGGATCGGGCAAGCGCCTGTGGCCGCTCTCCCGGCAGGACACCCCGAAGCAGCTGCTCAAGGTCCTGGGCGGCAAGAGCCTGCTCCGGATCGCCTTCGATCGACTCGAGGGCGTGGTCCCGCCCGAGCGGGTGCTGGTCTGCACTGGTGCGGCCTACGCCGACATCGTCGGCGCCGAGCTCCCCGAGGTCCCCGAGACGAACATCCTGGGTGAGCCCGAGGGTCGGGACTCCCTGAACGCGGTGGCCTGGCCTGCTGCGGTCCTCGCCCGACGCGATCCGGATGCCGTGGTCGCCGTGGTCACCGCCGACCAGATCATGCACCCTGTCTCCGCCTTCTGTGCAGCGCTCAACGAGGGCTTCGAGGTGGCCGAGGGCAACGAGGACCTGCTGGTCACCTTCGGTGTCGTTCCTACGTCACCGCACGTCGGCTACGGGTATCTGATGCGCGGGCCGGAGATCGCCGGTCATCCCGGCGTCTGCTCCGTGGCCGAGTTCCGGGAGAAGCCGGACCGCGAGACCGCCGAGCACTACCTCAGCTCCGGTGACTACTGGTGGAACGCCGGCATGTTCGTCTGGCGAGCGCGTACCTTGCTGGACCAGCTCAAACACCTGCAACCCGACACGTACGAGTCCGTCACCGCTCTCGCCGCAGAACCGGAGCGTCTGGAGGAGATCTATCCCCAGCTGCTCAAGATCAGCGTGGACTATGCCGTGATGGAGCCGGTCTCCCAGGGCCGGGGCACGGCTAGGGTCGTCGCGGTCCGGTTGCCCATCACCTGGCACGACGTCGGCGGGTTCGCCTCCCTGAGCGAGCATCTGCCTCGGGACTCCGAGGGCAATGCCACCCAGGGCACGAGCGTGCTGGTCGACGCCCGGGACAACCTGGTGATCAACAACGCCGAGGACGGCCGGGTGGTCGCCGTCGTCGGGTTGAGCGACACGGTCATCGTCCAGACCCCGCAGATCACGCTGGTCTGCCCGGTCAGCGAGGCGGAACGGATCAAGGAGCTGCTGGCTCAGGTCACTGCTCAGCTGGGTCGGCACTACGCCTAGGAGGGTGGTGTCAAACGATGACCTGCTGCGCGGCACCCGGGCACGCACCGGGCTTCGTTATCGTCGTCGCGGATAGAACCCCGCTATCCGACTCCTCCGCCGCCTTGCCCGCCACGCACCCGGTCACCTGCTCGCGACGGCCACCGTTTAACACCACCCTCCTAGTGGTCACGCCCGTCGGCAGGCCAGGCGGGATCAGGCGCCCCCCGGTTCCGGGGAGTCGTTGTACGGGTACTTGGTCATGAAGTCCTGGATCGCCGCTCCGGAGACCGTGCTGCAGCTCTGCCGGATCCCCTTCTGTTTCGTCGTGACCCCCGGGGCGCTGGGGTCGGCGTACCAGTGGGCGAGAACGACGTTCTTGCCGGCGGGGAACCCGGCGCCGTCCGCTTCGGCCCAGGGGGCCGCCACGAACTTGTCGGTCAGGCTGGCGGCGTCGCCGCCGAAGGTCTTGGCGATGTCGCTCAAGGTGTCGATCTGGTCCTGCGGCGCGTCGGCGCGATACCAGGCCACGGTGTAGCCGTGCTCGAGGTTGTGTACCAGGTTGCCGACCAGCGGGCGGTCGGCCACGGAGTAGAAGTGCTTCGTGAACGGCGCCGGGCCGGGGTAGTGCTGCCCCGAGTCAGGCGGGGTCTGGGCGTACGTGATCGGGGTGCCCTCGGCCACGTGGTCCTGGTTGCCCGTAGCGGCGTTCTCGGTGACCGGGTCACAGCCGGCGTCGGCGACGCTCGCTCCGAGGTCGGTGATGGTCGCGTTCCGGGCTGCCGAGTCCCGCTGCAACAGATAGACCGGGTACGCCAGCAGCCCGGCGGCCAGCACGACACACAGCGCCAGCAGCCCGATGGTCCGCCGCCGCTGCTCCTTCTTGCGCGCGACCTCGAACGAGGCGAGCCGGTCACGGCGGCTGCCGCCGGTCGGCGCGGCCGTCTTCGCTTTGGTGTTCGCCACCGGTGGTCCTCCTGCTGGTCTGCTCGGCGCAGGCGATCATGGCGCCCCGCACGGTCTGGCCACGGCGACACAGGCGCGTCGTCCACGGAAGAACCAAGCCTAGCCCGTCGTGAGCGACGCGCTGGTCGCCGCGAGGTCGACGCTCAGCATCGAGTGCAGCAGCTCGGCTGCTGCCGTGGTCAGCTCGGCGCCAGCCAGGATGGCCGCTCCGCGCTGTGACGGCTCGAGCGCCACCAGCTCCTCGTAGCGCTCGGTCTGCCCGGTCACGGCGAGGGCGGCGGCCAGCACGGCTTCCTGGCTGCCGAAGCCGAACATGTCGCCACTCGGATCCCGGACCAGGTCACGGGCCGGCTGGTCGGCGTCCACCAGCAGCTCCGCCAGGCCACGGACCACAGCCACCGGTCGACCGGCCAGCTTGGACTTGGCCAGGTCCGCGGCGGCGGACAGCTCGTCGGCGACGGCCATCGCGGTGACCTGCAGCTCGTTCCCGTACGGGTCGGTCTGGCCCTCGTAGTGGCGCAACAGCCGCACCCCGGCCGCGCCGATGGCCTGGTCGGTCTGACCGATCCGCCAGGACCGACCGGCCGTGTCGGAGACCAGGACTCCGAGTCGGTGACCGGTACGGCGCTGCAGCCCGGCTCGCAACCGGGCGGCACTGGCGTCGCAGTCCAGAGGCAGCAAGGCGATCTGGGCGGGGTCGACGTTGGAGTTGTCCACCCCCGCGGCGGCCACGGTCAGACCGGCCCGGGTGCGGACGATCCGGGTCGACCCGCGGCGGGCGACCGTACGCACGCTCTCGGCGGTGATCGCCTGGTCCCGCTCGCCCGCCGGTCGTAGCCGCCCCTCGGACTTGCTGAGGATCTTGGAGGTGATCACGACGATGTCGCCGTCGCACAGCGGTCCCGCCGGGTCGTCCGCAGTCGCGGCCAGCACCAGCTCGACCAGGTCGGTGCCGGCCTCGACCTCGCCGACGCCGCCCGGAGCGAAGACCGAGATCACGACTGGCCGGACTTGACCACGTACGCCACGAAGGCGGCGGTCGCCTCCGGGTCGCGCATCATCAGATCGGCGACCACCGGGCGCAGACCGACGTCGGCGACCCGGTCCGCGGAGCCGGCGTCCGCACTGTCCATGGCCCAGACGTCGAGGATCCCATCTCGGGACCGCGCGCCGTAGTGCAACCCGACCGCGGCGGCGTCGGTCTCGACGCCGATCGCCGGCAGCAGGCGGTGGGCCATCCCGAGCACCGGGGCCCCGCCGAGGATCGGGCTGAAACCGACGACCGGAGCGGGGGCCTGCTGCAGAGCCTCCCGGATACCGGGGACGGACAGGATAGGCCCGATGGACACCACCGGGTTGCTCGGTGCGACCAGGATCAGATCGGCCTCGGCGACCGCCGCCAGGACGCCCGGTCCGGGCCGGGCGGACTCGGCCCCGACGGGGGTGACGGACAGCGCCTGCGGTTCGGCGTGCAGGCGCACCCAGTACTCCTGGAAGTGCACGGCCCGCCGCCCGCCCGGCGCGTCCGGATCTGCGATCACGACGTGGGTCTCGACCCGGTCGTCGCTCATCGGCAGCAGCCGGAGCTCCGGATCGGCCGCCAGCCAGCGGGCGCAGAGAGCCTCGGTGACCTGGGAGAGGGGGTAGCCGGCATCGAGCATCTGGCTACGGACCAGATGGGTGCCGAGGTCCCGGTCCCCGAGGGAGAACCAGGTCGGCTCGACCCCGTACGCGGTGAACTCCTGCATCACCCGCCAGCTCTCGTCGAGCCGTCCCCAGCCCCGCTCGTCGTCGCCACCGCCGCCGAGGGTGTACATCATGGTGTCCAGATCCGGACAGATCCGCAGTCCGTGCAACGTGATGTCGTCCGCCGTGTTCCCGACCACGGTGATCGCCGCATCGGGATAGCCACGTCGTACGCCGAGGGTGAACTTCGAACCGCCGACGCCACCGGCCAGGATCAGGATCTGCACCGGCCCAGTGTCCCAGAGAGTCCGAGCCGGCCCGGGCGCTGGAAGCGTGGTGTGTCTTGCGTTCAAACCCTCGAAACTCCATCAATACCGAGACACTCCCGTCGATGAGGTCATCGAGCCCGGTGTCTCATTCGGGGAGAGGGCCGAGTCCGAGGATGCCGGCGGCGGCGCGGGTGGCGAAGAGCTCGTCGTCGCGAGCCTGTCCGGTGATGGCGATGACGGCCCCCTCGACCGCCCCGACGAAGGCGAGTCCGACGGCTCGCGCCGGCGGGCCGGACGGGAGTGTTCCGGCCTGACGGGCCGCCTCGACCAGCCCGGTGCAGCGCGTGACGAGCAACTCGTACGCGTCTTCCACCTCCCGCCCGACCGGATGGTCCTGGCCCGAGAACTCCAGGCGGAGGGCCACGGCCACCCGGGCGATGTCACGCCGGCAGAACACCGCGTGACCGCGCGCCAGGGCGAGCAGCGCCGCAACCGGCTCCGTCTCCCGCTCTACGAGTACCCCGACCTCGGCGTCCCAGAGCTCGAGGATCCACCTGAACGCGGCCAGGGTCAGATCCTGCTTGTCCTTGAACTGGTGGTACAGCGCTCCGCGGGTGAACCCCGCGTCCCGGGCCACCTGCTCCAGCACCAGGTTGCCGTAGCCGTAGCGAGACAGGTTCTGGGCGGCCGACTCGAGCAGGGCGCTCCGGGACCGGGCCCGTCGATCGGCCTGGGTGGGCCGTTGGCTCACGAAGCGAGCCCGGAGACCCCGTCCCGCCTCTCCGCCGATCCCGTACCCGCGCTCCGGCTGGTGATCAACCGGCGGGCGGCGCGGCGGTGCCCGATGCCCACGACCGCCCAGACGAGACGGCCCAGCACTGGTCGTCGATAGCTGAGCACGCTGGTCAGCATCCGGCCCGAGGACCCCACCCGCCGGCCGATCAGGACGACCTCGAGCAGCGGCAAGGACTGCTCGAGGTGGACCAGCTCAGGACCGGACTCGACGATCCGGAAGCCGAAGATGGTGCCTGGCGCATCGCTCACCCCGAGCCGCGTGGTCATCCAGTCCACCAGGGCCGAAGTGTCGGCCATCCCGGTCCGTACCCACGTCTCGGGTGAATCGGGATCCGGATCGGGCATCCGCACTTCGAAGGCGTCGGCGTAGTCATACCTGCGGGACAGGGCGACCGGATCTCTGACCTCCACCTGACGGACCTGCTGGGCCAGCTGGTCTTTCATGAACCCTCCCTTGATCGAATGCCGTTGAGCGCCAATATACGTACATGCATGTACGTAGGAAAGGGCCGGCACCCCCGCACACGACTACAGACGCGGACCGCACTGTGGTATCAGGATTGATACCATCAAACCGTGACCATGACCCTCCGACTGACCGACGACGAGTCGCAGGCCCTGCGAGCCCGAGCTGAGCTGGAGTCGCGATCCATGCAGGACCTGGCCCGGCAGGCCGTCCGCGAGTACATCGAGAATCGCAGCCGCGCCGACTTGTTGGACAGCGTCCTGGACCGGGAGCTGCCGCGCTACGCCGAGGCCCTGGAGCGGCTCGGTCAGTGATCTACCTGACCCTGCCCGAACTGCTGCACGTCGCCGGGCGGGTCTTGGGCCCAGGCTTCGACGTGCGGGACCACGGCTTGCTCGAATCCGCCCTGGCCCGACCTCGGACCACCCTGTTCGGCCAGGACACCTATCCCCAGGTGGCGGACAAGGCGGCAGCCCTGCTGCACTCGGTCGCCCGCAACCACGGACTTGTGGACGGGAACAAGCGGCTGGCTCTGGCCTCGACGCTCGCCTTTCTCGGCATGAACGGTTACCGCCCCACCTTCACCAACGACCAGGCTTACGACCTGGCCATCGCTGTGGCCGCCGGTGAGCTCAACGAGGTGCCGGCGATCAGTGCGCAGTTGACCGGGCACCTCATCGGACCCACCGCACCAGCCAGACCCACCGCACCAGCCAGACCCACCGCACCAGCCAGACCCACCGCACCAGCCAGACCCGAGCCGGACTGATCGGCTCCAGTGGGCAGGCGTACGTGTCGGCATGGTCAGGCTGCCGTGGTTACAGAAGTTCGGCCTGGGGGGCCTGTGGCATCCCGCCGGGTCAGGCGAGCAAGCTGAATCCGGGCATGTATGACTGGTCTGCGTTGTCGGTCTATCCAGGCCGGTGGAGTCCACTCGGGCAGCCCGTCGGTGTTGATGGCTGCGGTCCAGCCGCCGCCGGTGAACTGGTGGTGGTGATAACGGCAGACCAAAGTCAGGTTGTCGACATCGGTCCGGCCACCGTCGATCCACGGAACGACGTGATGGCGTTCGCACAGTTCTGGAGGTCGGTCGCACGTCGGAAAGCTGCAGCCACCATCGCGGGCGACCAATGCCCAGGTCTGCGCCGGAGTGGCGATCCGCCGGGCCCGACCCTGGGACAGCACCGCCCCGGCCGGGTTGAGCACCGTCGGGATGATGTCGGCCTGCTCGGCCAGCTCCAGCACCTGCCCGGCGGAAAGCAGGGTCCCGTCGGACGTGCGGCCGTAGCCGAGCCGGCTCAGCAGACTCTCCAGCGTGATGGTGACGATTACGGTCGCCGGGGTGCCGCCGCTGTCGGGCAGCCCACCGCAGCGCAGCATCCGGTCACACACGTCTTCCAACGCGTCATGCATCCGCTGCCCGTACGTCCTCCCGTCCACGGCCGCCAAACCAGCCGCCTCGTCCTCGCCCGCGCCGCCCTCACCCGATGCGTCGTCGTCGCCGGCACGCACGATCCGGTCGACCCGAGGCCGGACCAGCGGCCCCAGCACCGCGGACAGCTTCGCCCCCAGCGCTCCGGACAACCGGAATTCGCCCACATACGCGCCGTCACGAGTCGAACGCATCGAGAAGTGCCGGCGATCGGCGTTCAGCCGGTCGTTCGGCAGCGACCCGTCCGGGTCGATCGCCGACACCACCTGATCCGCGAGCTGTCCCAGCAGCTTCGGCTCGAAGGTCGCAGCCTGCGCCACCAACAACACCTCACCGGCGTCGATGTCGGCCGGGTCGAACCCCGGCCGGTCCACCGAGTCCAACGCCCGCTGGATCAGCTGGACCTGCTCCGGCGACACCTCCCCCGCCCGCTGCGCCACCGCCAACACCGGTCTGCGCGGCGCCAGCGACTCACCCGTCATGGACCTCCGGGCCCCGACTGCTTCCGCCGCCCTCACCCGCCGGTGCGCCTCACCTGAGGAGATCCGCAACGCCGACACCAGCACCCGAGCCAGACTGGGTTGCGTCATCCGCTCCGCCAGCCGCCGAGACTCACCCTCCGCGACCACCCGGTGGTCCACCAGCGGCAACCGGTTCCGGAACCGTTCGAACGCCTGCAGGAACCCGACCAGCTGCCCATCGTCGTAGTGGTCCAGCCCACCCTCTTCGACCGTCTCCAGGAGATGGTCCAGGCCGGCCGCAAGCTGGCCCAAGGCATGATCGACAGGGGTCAACTCACCACCGAGGGTGGCCCGACTCTGAAGATCCATACCTGCCACTATAATCGAACGTGTGTTCGATTACAAGTCTAGCCGCCAGGTTCAAAATGCGTCCGTAGGCCGGTTCGCTGCCCTCAGTCAGAGTGGCCCGAAGCCGACGATCCCGCAGGACCTTCGACGAACTTCCGGGCGCAGCCACTAACCTGAGCCCGTGGAGCGCCTGAGGAAGCTGCGGGAACCGATGGCCCTGGTCGTCTTGGTCGTGGTGTCGCTCCGGGTGGTGATCGCGCTGGTCACGGCGGTGGCCTACCTGCGGAGCGACTTCGCCGGCGGTCCGCCCGGCCTCGCGGGGGTGATCAGCTACCGGGCGAGTGATCCGGTCCTGGTCGTGACGCTGACCGCGCTGGTCGCGAGCTGCGTGTTGGACGGGCCAACGCCTCGCGCCCGGGGGCTCGCGTCCGCCGCGCTGGTCGTGGCCGGGGTGTCGGTGACCGTCGCCCTGGTCTTCGCGCTGATCGGGCTGAATCCGGGTGATGCGGTGGGGGTGGTGAACACCCTCGACCAGCTGGTGGTGCTCGCCGTACCCGTGCTGGCGATGGTCGCCCTGGCCAGGCTGCGGCAACTGGTGCCGGCGAGCGTGGCCGGGGGCGAGGCGCGCTCGATCTCCACCGGAGCGCAGCCGGCGATGCCGCAGCCGCCCGCCCCGACCCCGATCGACGAGCAGTATCAGCCCAGCTGGCTCCCCGACACCGCGGCCGGGGCAGCCTGGCAGCGGGCGGGAGACGCCGCGGCGGGAGCTCCGGCCTCCGGCTGGGGAACGCCGGGTCAGGGTGGCGGGTGGCAGGTCGAGCCGGGTACGCCGTCCCAGCCTGGGCCGCCCGTTGGGGGTTGGCACCCCGATCCGGACCCTGACCAGGGCCGACGAGACGCCCAGCAGCCACCGCATAACGACCGGGACCGGCCTCCTGCTTGATCGGGGGCGCCGGGGTTGTCACCACCCCGCGCGAAGGGGTTGCAATATCAGGTCTGCACTTGACATGCGGGTAACGACTGGCATGTAATTTCACAAATGTCATTCGCAGTTTTGCTCGATCATCCGGACAGCCTGGGTCTCGGTCCTTGTCTGGCTGGCCAGGCGCGGGGGAGCCGAATCGAGCAGTCAGCGTTGGCAGCCGGTTCCACCCGCACCAACACGACCCGCGAAGTCGTGATGGCGCAGGAATTCACACCCCTTCGGGTCGAGGAGGCACACACCATGCACGAACTGATGGACATCGAGGAAGAGGACGGCGCGCTCGGCTGGCAAGAACGCGCCCTGTGCTCCCAGACTGATCCGGAAGCCTTCTTCCCGGAGAAGGGTGGCTCCACCCGGGAGGCCAAGAAAGTCTGCCTGTCGTGTGACGTCCGCGGCCAGTGCCTGGAGTACGCGCTGTCCAACGACGAGCGCTTCGGCATCTGGGGTGGGCTGAGCGAGCGCGAGCGACGCAGGCTCAAGAAGCGCGCGGTTTAGGAGCATGGTGTCAAACGACGACCATCGTTAGACACCACCCTCCTAGCGACAGCTGATCGGGACCGGTCATCCGGACCAACCGAGACCAGTTGGTCCGGGTTGTCTGACCTCGCGCAGAGATGCGCCCAGAGATGCGACCAGGCAACATGACGACATCTCGCCTAAAGTAGGGCCGCCCGAACCGGGCGGCTCTTTTTGGTGCCGCAGCTCGGGCCCGAGAGATCACGACTCACGGATCCTCGTGGGGATGGTGGGTACCGATGCTGGGCAGGGGTTGCACGTAGTCATGGAGAGCACGTAGTCGTGGAGAGCACTGGGTCGATGCAGAGCACTGGCGCCCCGCGCGGTTCCTTCGGCGACACCGCACGGGACTCCTTCAGCTTCTCGGAGCTGCGTGATGCCGAGACCGTCGAGTTCAGCCTCGACGAGAACCCCTGGTCGTGGGCCGACCAGGAGCCGCGTACGGACGAACAGGTCGACGTCTCAGGGGTGCACGTCACCGCCGTGCTCGTCGCCTTCGATGCAGCCCGCTGGCTGCCGGCCACCCTCGCCGCACTCGCCGGCCTGCAGCATCGTCCGGCTCGACTGATCGCCATCGACAACGGCAGCTCCGACACCACCAGGCTCCTGCTGGACCGGGCGTACGACCAGGGGCTGCTGGATGCGGTCTACGCCGGCCAGCATGGTCTTGGCTTCGGGCACGCGGTGAAGTCGGCGCTGCGTCAGGACCGGGAGGCGAGCGTGGCCGACACCGCCGCCCACCTACCCGCCAGCCAGGCCGACGAGCACCATTGGCTCTGGTTGTTGCACGACGACGCCGCTCCGGCACCCGACGCGCTGTACGAGCTGCTCCGGCACGTCGTCACCGACCCGACGATCGACATCACCGGTCCCAAGCTGTTGCTGCCCAAGCGCCGCCACGGCGGTCAACCGCTGGCCGAGATCGGGGTCAGCATCTCCGGCACCGGGCGCCGCGAACTGCTGCTGGACACCGGCGAGATCGACCAGGGACAACGCGACGTGCCGCAGCCACGGCTCGGGGTCTCCACCTGCGGGATGCTGGTCAGGACCGCGGTCTGGCAGGACCTGGACGGCCTCGACCCGGCGCTGCCGGTGTTCCGGGACGGGGTCGAGTTCGGGTGGCGTGCCCACCTCAACGACTACCGCGTGCTCACCACCCCCAGGGCCGAGATGACCCATCGTCAGGTCGGCCGGGCGGGTCTGAGGCCCAGGGGTTTGACCGGGCGGCGACCCGGCAAGGTCGACCGGGTGCTGGGGATGGTCGTGGTCGCCGGTCACGCCCCGGGCAAGATGCTCCCGCTGGTCTGGCTGCGGCTGGTCTGGAGCTGTGTGCTGCACGCCGTCGGCTACCTGCTGGGCAAGGTGCCGGGCCGGGCCTTGGACGAGGTGCTGGCGCTGGCGGCTTTCGTGGCCCATCCGGGCCGGATCGTCGACCTGCGCACCCGGACTGCGGCGATCGACCCCGCCCCTGGGACCAACGAGGTCGTCCGGTCCTTGCGGCCCCCGTGGTGGGGCAGTCTCCGGGTGGGCGCCGATGCTCTCGGCGGGGCGGTAACGGAGCGCTACCGCTCGGTGGCCGGAGACCCCGACGCCGCTTCGCTGGACGAGCTCACCAGCGACGACTTCAGCTCGGTCACCGAGGACCTGCCCAGGCACGCCTGGCTCAACCCGGTCGTGCTCGCCACGGTGCTCGCGGTGGTGGGCAGTCTGGTCGCGGCCCGTGGCTTGTACGGCGGCGGCTCGCTCACCGCACCCGCGCTGCTGCCCGCCCAGGACAACCTGTCGGCTCTGTGGCGCTCCGTCTGGGACCCGATCCCCGGCGCCCCGGGACAGTCCAGCCCCCCGTGGCTGGCCCTCACCGCGATCGGTTCGACCGTGCTGGGTGGGCAACCCGAGTGGTTCGTCTCCGTGCTGATCTGTGGGGTCGTACCGCTGGCCCTGCTGACCGCCTACCCGGTGGCTCAGCGAGCGATCAACGACCGGCGGGTCCGGCTGTGGGTGGCCGCCAGCTATGCCTTGCTGCCCGTCCTGCTCGGCGGGACCAACCAGGGCCGGCTGAGCCTGGGCGTCGTCGCCGTCATGCTGCCGCTGCTGGCCAGCACGGCCCGGTCTCTGGTCTTGCGTCGGGTGCGGACGCCGGAGGCCTGGCGCGGCGGCTGGGGCGCCGGGGTGGTGCTGGTCGTGCTGGTGGCCTTCGAGCCGTCGATGATCATCTTCGCGGTGCTGCTCGGGGCCCTCGGGCTGTTGGCGTTGCGTCGTACGCCCCGGAAGATGGGGCGGATCGGCCTCGCAGTGGGCCTGCCGCTGCTGGTTCTGCTGCCCTGGCTACCCAGCATCATCACCGCGCCCGGCAGGCTCTTCGTCGGACCGGACGCCGCGCTCGACGGCGCACCGCCCGCCCCGGAGGTCTGGCGGCTGGCGCTGGGGAGCGGCCTCGGCAGCGGGCTGCCGCCGCTGTGGATAGGTGCCGTGGTCTTCGGGGTCATCTGGCTGGTTGCCCTGGTCGGTCTGGCTCGTCGGCCGCAGCGCCGGCTGGTGCACGCAGCCTGGGCCACCGCGCTCGTCGGCCTGGTCATGGCGGTCGGGGTGTCCCGCCTCGTCGTCGCCGTGCCACCGGTCGGCACCGAGGTGCGGCCCTGGGCCGGGGTCTATCTGCTGATCTGCTTCGCTGCCCTGCTGCTGGCTGGTGGGGTCGGGGTCGACGGGCTGTCCTCGGACATGCTGCACCGCAGCTTCAGCTGGCTGCAGCCGGTCACGGTCGTGGCCAGCGTGCTGGTCGTGGCGGTGACCGTGGGCGGCGCCGCCTGGTGGGTCTGGGCCGGGGCCCGCGGTCCGGTCGCCCGTGACCAGCTGGACGCCCTCCCGCCGTACGTGCTGAACGCCATGCACGCCCCCGAGCGCCCCCGGGTGCTGGCCATCGACCTCGCCGGGTCCGAGGCCCGCTACGTCGTCCTGAGCGATGACCGGGTCCGGCTGGGCGACGCCGATCGCGGCTTCAGCTTCGGGGGATCCACGGTGACCGACGCCGCGATCGCCGACCTGGTCGTCCGAGTGGTCGCCGGGACCGCGGACTCCGACATCGTCCCCCAGCTGAGCACCTTCGGGGTGGGCTACCTGTGGATCAGTAGCGCCTCCGAGGACGAGCAGTCCCGGATCGACAACACCCCCGGGCTCGGGACGGCCAGCGGCAACGCGGGGGGAACCATCTGGCAGCTCGAACCAGCGGTGTCGCGGACCTCGATCAGCGACCCTCAGGGGGTGACACCCCTCGGCCGGCCGCCGTACGTCATCCCCGCCGGCCCGGTCGGTCGTGAGCTGCGCCTGGGGGAGGCGGCTGACCCGCGGTGGCGGGTGCAGCTCGACGGCCGCCCGCTGACCCCGGTCGACGGCGGCTGGCAACAGACGTACGTCCTCCCCGCCGAGGGTGGCGTGGTGCAGGCGGAGCTGACCTCGCTGGCCCACTGGTTCCTGATCGGGCAGGGCCTGGTCCTGCTGGTCGCGGTGGTGCTGGCTGCGCCGGGCGTGCGCCGCCCGGAGCTTCGCGATCCGACCAAGACCGCCCGGCGCGCCGCAACCTTGTCCGAGGTGTCCTGATGACGGGGTCGCACGCGGACTGGCCCGGCCGGAACCGTCCGGGCCTGCGCCGGTTCCTCACGCTCGTGGTGGCGCTCCTGTCCGTGGCTGCCGTCGTCGGTGCTGGATCGCTGATCACACCGCAGCAGGCCAGCTCGACCGCGGCCCCAGCGCCGTTGGTCGGTCGGACCAGCTCGATCTGCGCGGTCGCGGCTCCGGTCGGGGATCAGCCCGCTGACCAGGCGTCTGCCGTCACCTCGGTCACGGCGGTCGGCATCCGCGAGGCGCCCGGCCAGGAAGGCCAGCTCGTCGGTGCGTCATTGGACTCGGGCAGGGAGTTGCTGAAGGTGACCGAACAGGGCAAGGGCACCCAGCTCGGGAGGGTCGATGCGTCGGTGCTGCTCCAGGGTGAGGGGGTGATGGCCACCGCCGCCAGCGGGGTCGTGTTCTCCGCGGCCACGTCCGGACCCGATGCGGGCCTGAGTGCGGCGCCATGTCTGCCCCCGGGCACCCAGCACTGGTTCACCGGCATCGGCGGCGGTGAGGCCGACCGGACCGAGCTGGTCCTGAGCAACCCCGACGACGCCCAGGCCGAGGTCGACCTGCGCTATTACGGGCGCAACGGCCGGGTGGCGGTGGCGGGAAGCCCCGGCGTGGTCATCGGGGCACACACCAGCCGTACGGTCTCGCTGTCCGCGCTGGACAGCCAAGAAGGGCCGATCAGCGTGCAGATCCAAGCCAGTACGGGTCGGGTCACGGCTGCCGCCCGCCGCTCGCGTACGGACGCCCTCAAGCCGGCCGGGGTGGACTGGCAGGTGCCGGCGGTGGCGCCGAGCACCACCACAGTGATCCCCGGGGTCCCCGCCGGGGCCGGAGGTCGCGAGCTCGTGGTGGTCAACCCTGGCGCGCAGCGGGCGAGCGTGCAGGTGCAGGTGCTCGGCCTGCACGGTGGCTATCAGCCGAGCGGTGCGGCCACGGTCGAGGTGCCGGCGGAGAGCACTGCGTCGGTCGACCTGGTCCCGGGTCTGACCGGGGAGGCCGGGGCCATCGAGCTGAGCAGCGACCTGCCGGTGACTGGTTCGGTCCTGTCCACCAACCAGCGCGACGGGGCGAGCGCCGACCTGGCGGTGCAGTCTGCCGCGGCGCCCCTGATCCGCACCGGGGTGAGTGCACTGGCCACGACCAGCGCGGGCGACGCGGAGCTGGTCCTGAGCAACGCTGCCGACACCGACGCCCAGGTCTCGTTCGAGGTGCTCACCCTGGACGGGGTGGTCATTCGAGCCGACGACGTGTTGCTGGCCGCGAACAGCACCGCCACCCGCCGGTTGACCTCCACACCCCCGTCCTATCTGGTGGTGCGGGTGCCCGACGGGTCGGCAGTGGTCGGTGACGTGGTGCTGACCCAACCCGACGGTGATGCGGCAGGCCTGGCCACCATCCCCCTCACCTCGCCGGACCTGGCCAGCCAGGCCCCCAGCGCCGTGCCGGACCCGGCCGCCGGGCGCTGATATCGGCTGGTCCGGTGGCCGGGCTCAGCCGCTGATCAACGACGGGTCGGAGATCTGGAGCAGCAGTAGAGGCAGCGCTGTCTGCACGTCGTGCACGCAGGCCAGGAAGGGCCGGTCGAAGATCAGGCGCAGCGAGGGTTGACTCGGCGCACTGACCGCGACCACGGTGACGGCGGTGGCTGCCGCAGCCTCCAGGCCCTGCTCGTCGATGGCGATCCAGCCCTGGTGCTCCACCACCCCTACCTGCAGGGACTCCGACCGCGTCATGGCGTCGAACTCGGCGAGGTCGGAGAAGGCTCGGGGCATCCCCTAGGTCGATCAGGACCTGAGCCAGCCGGAGGCTCGATCGGAGCCGCAGGGGCGGCAGGCTCACGTGCACGCCCTGGGTGGGGTTCGTGCGCAGCAGCCGGATCAACCCCGCTGTGCCCAGCTCGCGCCGCGCGCTGCCCCCAGACCCGGTTCGCCAGGTCCAGGTGAACCTTCGCCCGGGTGTTGCTCGCGGTACGCCGCCGGCCGGCTCGGGTGGCCAGGGTCTGGTCCAGGGCGTTCAAACCCGCGTTCAGGGCGTCCAGCCGGGGCAGGTGCAGCGTGGCGTCCATCTCTCGGGCGGTCTGGCCGGTCGCCCCGTTGCGCACCATGGCCAGGGCGAAGAGAACTGAGAAGGGGGAGCAGACGACGTTGCCCGCCTGGGCCACGGCCTCCAGCAGGTCGGCTCCGAACGACCCGACGGCGTCGACCGCCGCGGCCGTGCTGTCAGGACTGGGCGCCCGTCGCGGCACGTCGGCGCTGGCCAGCCCCGGGCGTACGAGTGCACAACCGCTGACTGGGCCGATCGCCCCGAATGCCCCGGCGAGGAGCAGACCGCGCCTGGTCAGCACGTCGGATCCGTGGTCATGATGCTGCGACGCTAGGCCGCCAGCGACGACAAGGCCACCCGAAAGAGCCGATCGAGGTCACACCGTGACCTTGAACCCCTCGTCAGTGTAGGAAGTCGAGCATCTTGTCGCGGCGATCTGCTGCTGACTAGGGCGACGACAAGATCGTCACTGTGTCTCGTTCTCACTATCTTGTCGAATTTCTCGATTCCCCGTGCTCGGACTCCATCTCCTCCGCGGTCAGCTGCCCACCCGTGGGCGGCGGAGCAGGCTGCCGTTCCCCTGCGGGGATGTCACCGGGCAGGTTCTCCGAACGTGCCCGCAACCCGGCCAAAACCCTGGCGCAAGCCACGACGCATCGTTGAACGGTCGGCTTGGTGGGTCATCAGTCAGACTTGCCGGTTTCTGCCGGCGGCTGGGGTTTGGGAGGGCGTCCAGTCCAAGCGCGCCAGAGGGCTGCGTATGAGGTCTCAGCTGCCGCGAGCTCGTCATGGCTGCCGATCTCGGTGACTTTTCCGTGCTCCATGACGGCGATCCGGTCGGCATCGTGAGCGGTGTGAAGTCTGTGCGCCACGGCGATGACGGTGCGCCCTTCGGCGGTTGCGGCGAGGGCTCGCTCGGTGTGGCGTGCGGCATTAGGGTCGAGCAGGGCTGTGGCCTCGTCGAGGACGAGGGTGTGCGGGTTGGCTAGTACGACTCGTGCGAGTGCGACCTGTTGCGCTTGAGCTCCCCCGAGCCGGTGGATGCTGAGGTCGGTGTCGAGTCCCTGAGGCAGGTCGCTGACCCAGTCAGCTCTGACGACGCGGAGGGCGGCGAACAGGTCGTCGTCGGTGGCGTGCGGGGCGGCGAGAGTGAGGTTGTCGCGTAACGGGTCGGCGAACACGTGGTGCTCTTGGGTCACGAGGACGACATGTTGGCGGAGCTGTTCGGGTGGGAGGTCGGCGACGCTGACGCCGCCTACGGTGACGCTGCCTGCGCGGGGCCGGTCGACGCCGGCGATGAGTCGGCCGAGGGTGGTCTTGCCGGCACCTGATGGGCCGACGACGGCGAGGTGCTCGCCGACCTCCACGTCGAGGCTGACGCCTTCGAGGACGTCGATGTCGTCGTAGGCGTAATACACGTCGGTGACGAGGATGTGCTGATCGACCGGGGTTGCCGGTGGGCGAGGTCTAGTGGGTCGGGCTTGTGAGGCAAGGCCCTCGAGACGGGCAAACGAAGCAATGGCGCTTTGCAGCGTCTCGACCCAGATCAAGATGGTGTCGATCGGCGTGCTCAGCTGGCGAAGGTAGAGGACGGCGGCGACGACGGTCCCGAGACTGACCTGGTGGTCGAGGTAGAGCAGACCCCCGACCCCGAAGACGGCGCCGACGGCGAGTGCGGTGGAGATGTCGATGGTCGGGAAGAACACGCTGCGCAACCGAAGGGTCCGCAGTTGCGCGGCTGTCGCCGCGGCAATGGAGGTGGAGCAGGCGGTGGTCCGGCGGTCGTGAAGTCCGAGTGCCTCCACGGTCCGGGCCCCGGCTGCGGTGCTGGCCAGGACGTCGGCGACCGCGGCGTTCGTGGCGCCCTGAACCAGGTACGCCGATCGGGCGCGGCGCAGGTACCAGCGCAGGACCAGGGGGATGGCGGACAGCGCGACCAGTCCGACCAGACCCAGCAAAGGAGAGAGTAGGACGACGGCGACGATGACGATCAGCGCCTGGACGAGCGCGAACATCATCTCCGGGGCGGCGTCGCGAAGCACGATCGACACTAGGCCCGCGTCGGCGGTGGCGCGCGCGGTGAGGTCCCCTGTCCCGGCTCGCTCAACCGTCCGCGCGGGAAGACGCATCAGCCGGTCGGTCAGCTGTACCCGGAGTCGACCGGCAGTGCGTTCACCGAACCGGTAGCCCAGGTAACGGGCCTGGCGACCGATCACGAACTGTGCGGCGGCGGCGACAAGGACGAGCAGACCCAGCCGGTCGATGGCCGCAACTCCGGCACCGGCCTGCACTCGGCTCACGATCAGCCCGATCAGCCACGGGCCGAGCAGGCCTGCCGCTGCGGCTGCGCAGTTCATGAGTAGCACGACCACGAACGCCACGCGGTCGGACTGGATCAGGCGCCACGCGGCCCGGCGGACCTCAGCTGGCTCCGCGATCGGGAGCAGCTGTGCGCTCACGTTTGCGCCTCGCCGCCGCCAGGAATGTCTGACGGCTCTCCACGCAGGACCAGTGCGGCGTAGGCCGTCTGGTCGCGCAGGAGGCTGGCGTGGGTTCCGCTGGCCACGACCCGGCCACCGGCGAGCCAGTGAACCTCGTCGGCTGCCTGCAGCACCAGCGCGGAGGTCGACGTGATCAGGGTGGTCCTGCCGCGGCGCTTCCGCGTCAGCCGGTCAACGATGGCCGCCTCGGTGGCGGCGTCGACCGCCGACGTTGGGTCAACGGCCAGCAGGACCGGCGGGTCGGCCAGGACTGCGCGTGCGAGCCGGACGCGCTGCCGCTGACCGCCCGACAAGTTCCGGCCCCCAGAGTCGATCCTCGAACCCAGCCCGTCGGGTAGACCACTCACGACGTCATCGGCCGAGGCCGTGTGCAGCGCACCCAGGACCTCAGCCTCGTCGACGTGGTGACGACCGGCCACCACCTCGGCCAGCGAGCCGGCGAACAGCTCGGCGTCGTTGTCGGCAACCACCACCTGGTCACGAAACCAAGCGGGGTCAAGATCAGCGACCGGATGCCCGGCACAGGTCGCGCCGAGTTCGAAGCCACCGAGGCGGTCGACCAGGGCGACAGCGTCGACTTGCCGGGCGACAGCGACGGCAGCGAAACGGCCCGGCGTGACCCGCAAACCCGAGACCTCGTCGAACAGATCTTCACCCGCGCGCCACGCTGCTCCCGTGTCGTCGCGCCTGACGGCGAGGAAGTCGGTGACCCGACGTGCGGCCACGAGCGCCTGGCTGAGGTCCACCGCACCCTCGATAAGGGACGACACCGGAACCACGAGCACCGCGACGTAGCCATACACCGCGACCAGCTCGCCCACCGTGATGCTCCCCTCGACCGCGAGCCGAGCGGCCAACCACACCACCACCGCGGAGAACAGTGTCGGTAGCCCCAGACCGACCGCCTGGATCACGCTCGTGACCCGGCCGACCCGGCAGCCCTGCTGCAGCAGGGCTTGGGACTCAGCCCGGAACCGTTCGGCGTAGACCTCCTTGCCGCCCAACCCGTTCAGCACGCTCAACCCCGCGATGATGTCGACGATCCGGCCGGTCAGCAAGCCCTGCCGTTCTCGGTACGGTGTTCCGACCTTCTGCAGCCGACCGACGGCCGGTCCCAGAATCAACGCCATGACTGGTACCCCGGCCAGAACCACCACCGCCAGCAGCACCGAGATCCGGAGTAGCAGCACTGCGATCACGGCGTACGCCAACACAGCGCCCACTCCCGGCCCGGTGACGGTGAGGCTACGTCCGATCGTCCACGCGTCTCCGCTGCCGATCGTCACCACCTCACCGGTGCGGCTGGCCCGCGCTAACGTGGCGCCCAGACGGACGGCGTGGGCGTTCACCTCCGACACGGTCCGGAAGGCAGCATCCATCCGCACCCGCGTCATCGTTCGGTGCCGCCAAATGCCGAGCCACGCCAGCACCGCACTCACCACGACCAGGCCTGCTGCCCACCACAGCACCACGTCACGGCGGCCGCCGGCCAGGCCGTCAACCGCCCGCGAGAGCAGATACGGCGGCAAGGCCAACCCGACCATCCAGGTGCTACCCAGTGCGGCGCCCAAGGCCACCCTGCCGCGCTGCTGGAACACCAGCCACCCGAGGTACGCCCAAGGGCCTCGTGGGAAGGTGCGCGATGGCTGCGAAGCGCAACTACTCATGCAACACCCAAACACAGAGCGCGCAGTTAGGCTGCGTCCCGGCCGCCCTTCCTCCTACGGCCCGGCCTGGCCGTCCTGGTAGCGGCTCCCTTCTGTACACCCCAGCCGATATTGGCAACTGTCGGTCGTTCTCACCCGGTCGGTTGGTGAGCCACCCCGGGGCTAGGCCATCTCAGAGCCGTGCTCGATGCTCCATGCCGTTGCCAGCGGTACGAGATCGTCGATCAGCACGCTTCGCAGCCCGTTTCTGGTCGGCAAGATCACGCGGATTCCGGGGTAATAGTCGAGGAGGACCTGACGGTCCCGGCCGCACGGGCCTACGGGGCCACGTCCGTGGTTGCCGACGGCAACGATGTGGGTGAGGTGTCGGGCTCCTTGTGCTCGTGCTGTGCCCAGGGCGACAAGCTCTGCGCACGGTCCGCCGGTGAAGTGATACAGGTTGATTCCGGTGAAGGTGCGACCGTCTTGGTCGAGCACGGCGGCTCCCATGGTGTGGACCCCGTCTTCGTCCGGCCCAGCATCGGTGTTGGCGTCAATCACCTCCCGGGCCAGGTTGATCAGATCGAGCTCGTTCGCAGCCAGCTCACGCCCAGAGGAAATATGCGTCACGCCCAGCAGTCTGCTGGACACGCTCGGGATGTGCTGGGTTGCCGGTCGGCTTGCGGTCGTGTTGCGGTACATCCTGTCGTAGCCTGTTGATGCGACTGGCGAGGGTGGGTCACTACCGGGAAGCGTCACTGTGAGCATCGTCCGCCTGGGTGCTCCTCTAGAAGAGGAGCGCCTGTGCCAGCCGAGCTGATGGACGGAACCGCTGTGGCCCAGCAAGTCCTGCAGAGGACAGCCGCTCGCGTTGCCGAGTTTGAGCGCCAGCATGGTCGAGCTCCCGCTCTGGCCACGGTGCTGGTCGGCGACGACCCGGCCTCGCACACCTATGTGCGGATGAAGGTCAACCGCTGCCACAGGGTCGGCATCCGCTCCGTCCGCCATGATCTACCGAGCTCGACCAGCACCGCCCATGCGGAGGAGCTCGTTGCTCGCCTTTCGACTGATCCTGCGATCGACGGGATCCTGGTCCAGCACCCCATGCCAGGCCACATCGACGAGCGCAGGGTATTCGACGCGATCGCAGCCGGTAAGGACGTCGACGGCGTCACAAGCACCTCGTTCGCCGCAGTGGCGTTCGGTGAGCCGGGCTTCGCCTCCTGCACCCCGGCGGGAATCATGGCGCTGCTCGACGGCTACCAAGTACCGATCGCCGGGCAGCATGCAGTCGTCGTCGGACGGAGCGCCATCTTGGGCAAGCCCGTGGCCATGCTGCTCCTCGGACGCGACGCCACCGTGACCATCTGCCACTCCCGCACCCAAGACCTCGAGCAGCTGGTCGCGACCGGAGACATCGTCGTCGCCGCCGTCGGACGACCCGAACTCATCCAGGGCGCCTGGATCAAGCCGGGCGCTGTGGTGGTAGATGCGGGCTACAACGACGGAAACCTGGGCGACGTGGACCAGGAGGCGGCTGCCCACAGGGCACGCTTTATCACGCCTGTTCCCGGTGGAGTCGGGCCGATGACCATCGCGATGCTGTTGAGCCAGACCGTCGACGCCGCCGAACGCAGCCGCTGACGCAGTCCCGGTTAGCCTTCCCCTTTGGGCACGGCCACTGCCGGTTACCGGAGGTCGAGTGTTACCGGAGGAACGTGAAGAGCGGCTTCGGCGAAGGCCGAAGTCCGACAGGAGGCCCTGCGTAGTGGACCACTCCGAGAGCGGGCCGGCCGCCGCCCTCGTGTGTCTCGTAGACGTCCTCCAAAAAACCGGCCGCCGCGAACTTCGCGCGTACCTCGTCATTGAGGTCACCAGAAGTTACTCCTGGCAGCTCTCGGCTGAACTTGCGGCCTCGCGACCACACCAGCGTGGTGCCGGGCCGGCACAGCTGGGGTGTGAACGCGATGAGTCGCCAGATGTCGTTGTCGGCGATGTTGCCGAAGATCCCGACCATGAGGACCATGTCGGCGGGTACCGCGTCGCGGTAGGCGTCGATGCTGCTGGCGTCGACTGTGCGCACCTGCACCTGAGCTAGCCCCGCCGTCGCTGCGGCATCCCGTGCTCGCTGCGCAAGGTCGGGCTGCAGCTCCAACAGCACCGCTGACACGCGACCTGCGTCACTGCGCTTGCTGAGCACTCCGAGCAGGTCTCGACCATCCCCAGCGCAAAGGCTCAGCACACACGTTTCGCCCGGGTACCGATCAAGAGCGTCGTCGACGTGCTGGCGGACCCGCTGCAGCCGCCAGGACAGGCTAGATCCCGAGTCGTCGTACCGACGATGCCAGTCCTGGTAGTCGCGCGTCTCGGTGATGAGCTAATCGTCGCAGAACGGTTCAAGGTCGATGTCACCCTCACAGTTGAACGGCACCGATGCGAGCGATCTGTCAGCAGGGCGGCGTAGCGTTGCCTCCGGCAGTTTAGGCTCTGGTCGCCGAGGCGATCTTGGGCGGGATACACATCCAGGGGGGCCATGCGTCATCGTCAACTCAAGCTGCAGCAGCCGGCACGAGAGCGAGCTAGCGTCCGGGACCTTTCGAAAAGGACCGGGGTGCCTGCCGACGAACTCATGGCTGTGCTGAGCGAGCTTGGCGAACACGTCGCAGCGCCGTCGAGCCATGTCGAAGCGCCAGTAATCAATCGACTCTTCGACTACCTAGGCATTCAGGAAGCCGACGAAGCATCTCAGGACACAAGGACCGCTGAGGCATCATCCCCAGACTCATCGCCGTCGGTGCCGCACCGCCCTCCACGTTTAGCGCCGATTGGGCCGGCCTGGTCCTCAGACGAGGTCGAGGACGTGCGATCCCATAGCGGTCAGCATGACGCGTCCCCAGCCTTTGCGTACTCGGAGTGGAGTGTGCGCGGATTCTCTGATGCTGAACGAGATGTCTGGATGGACGCTGGACTCAGATCTGGGCAAGCAAGAGTGGCCGCTGACGCTCGGGACGCTGGGCTCCTGCCCAGCGATCTTCACACCAAGGTCAACGGCTGGAAGGTTGTTGATCGTCTGCGTGATGGAGAGGGCGCAAAAGGTGTGGCGCGTCTACTACGCGCCACGCAGGAAACCGCGAGCTGAGGTGCCTCGAGTGCAGGGTTCACCGCTATCCGGCCTCGGGTCCTGACGGCTTCAACTGTCCACCCCGTCCCACGGGCCGTTCCCACTGCGGATCGCTCGTCAACCTTGCCGAAGGCTGTCCCTGCTGGCCCACAAGTGCCGACTTGGCCAGCCGAGTCAAGCCCGCAAGCCGGCAGAGATGACAAGAACCCAGGAAAAATGACAGATAGATGACACGCGAGCGGGAAAAGTGACAAGTTCGCCAGGAACCTACAGTCAGGGCGGCGGATTCCGCCAGCCAGCGCAGGGCTGCCCGTTCGTGTCGGCCCCAAGACCGACATGGAGCACGACGCTCATCCGCAGCTGCAGGGCCCGCCATGGCCGCAACAAAACCCAGCACCGAAGGGCTCGGGTGAGTCGAGCTGACGGGCCGTCCTGGCCAGCCAGGCGCGGTCGCACCGCCGCTCATGTACACGTCGGTGTCATCCGTCGTCTGAGCCAGGCCAGCGTGGAGCGGGCCTGGTCCGCCTGGAAGGCTCGAACCGCCGGGATCCCGGGGACGGCCGGTCGGCGCGCCGTGTCGGTGAAGTAGCCGGCCAGTCCGGCGAGGGTGGCGGTAATCGCGTCCTGATCGACGGACCCGAGGTGACTCCGGACCAGGCCATCAGGGTCGTGGCCGCCGTACAGGTCGACGTTGACCAGCAGCAGCAACCGGTCCATCCAGGACGCGCCGTTGGCTGCCCAGGGCCAGTCGACCACCGTCACGAACCCGTCGGGGCGGATAAGCAGGTTGTCGGCGCGGACGTCCAGGTGGACGACGGTGTCCCCGGCCACCGCGGCCAGGCCGCGGTCGCCGAGACGCACCAGGTCCTCCAGGTGGTCCCGGGCCCACGGGTCGAGGTCAGCAGGGGGATCGCTGCGAAGGCGCCGCCAACCGGCGAAGTCATGGGCCAGCTGCTCTTCCAGGCGGGGGAGACCGAGGAGCGTGAGGGTGTGAGGGCCTCGGCGAGCTCGGACAGGGCGTCGATGGCGGACCGCATCTCGGCCGCCACCCAGGGCAGCTGCGGCGTACGGCCCTCGACGTCCTCGAACAGCAGGGCCACCCAATTGCCGTCGTCGCAGCGACCTAGCAGCCGAGGCGTGCGGCGACTGCCGGGGAACTGCTCCACGACATCGGCCTCGCGGCGGTGGATGTCCGGGGTGTGCTCGTTCTGGGCGGGGCTCACGGCCTTAAGGAAACCCCGGATCCCCGCCCCGGTCTCCAGCCGGTCCGCGGTTCCGGGAGAGAATCCGCCGGGTTGCGACTGGGCGAGCACCACCGGTCCACCGAGGAGTCCCGCAACCCACTCCCGGATGGTGGTAGGCAGGTCGGAATAGGTGATCCGGACCCCGGAGGCAGCCGCTGGCACCCTCGGGATCTTTGCAGGTCTGGAGCCAGGTCACCACAGCTTCGGGGCTCTCGACGGCAGGTGACGTGGGGTGGGCGCACAAGCGGCCGACGCCCGCGGGTGCCGGCTATTCTTCCGCGCCGGCTCCGTCGGGGTCGATCTCGGAGACGCTGCGGCCGGTGAGGGCGGACAGCTGCTCGACGATGGTGCGGTAGACGAGGATCCGCAGGCCCCGGCGACTGACGGCACGGTGCTCGAGCGGACGGCGGTAGACGACGACCTGGCCGAGCTGGTCGTTCGTGGCCTCGAGGGCAGCGGCGAGCGGCACCTGGTCCCCGGCCCAGGAGGGGTCGAAGGAGGGTACGTCCTCGATCCCGAAGGTGACCCCGACCAGCGCGTCCGGACACTGCTGGGCGATGCGTTCCACTGCGGCGTGCACGGCGTCGCTGAACACGTCGGCCTTGCTGGTGGGACGCGGTGGCTGCAACCGGTGCCCGGTCAGCGGGGTGGCCAGGGCCAGCGGCCCCCGCAAACCCCGGCCGTGGCGGTCGCGTCGTCGGCTGGACATGGCGATCACTGTAGTTCGTGGCCCGCCGGCCGCCGCGGCCATCGCCGGGACACTCCCGTGGCTTCCCACCTTTGTCCGCCGGGGCGGGTAGCGTCACGCAGGTGGGATCACGAAGGTGTTCGAAAGCCGGCTGCTCGTGCCCGGCGACCGCCACGCTGACCTATGTCTACAGCGATTCCACCGCGGTCCTCGGGCCGCTGGCCACCCAGGCCGAGCCGCACGGTTACGACCTCTGCGCCCAGCATGCGCACACGCTTTCGGCCCCCCGTGGCTGGGAGGTCATCCGGCTGGCCAACGACGAGGTGCCGAAGCCGAGCACCGACGACCTGCTGGCCCTGGCCGACGCCGTACGTGAGGTCGGCCTGTCTTATGACACCCCGCCGACCGAGGACCGCTCGAGGCGGTACGGCATTGTCGAGCTGGGTCGCCGCGGACACCTCACCGTGCTCGCTGACCGGGACGCCTGAGCCCAGCCCCGCCCGGCCACGCAGCTGTAACCGGGTCGACGCCACAGGTTGGCGAACCGTACCCACGCCCCCCTAGGATCTCGCCTGATGATCAAACACGGGATTTTCAAAGCCAACGACATCCGCGGGATCACTGAAGGGCCGCACCCCGAGTGGGACGAGGATGGGGCGTACGCGATCGGGGCGGCCCTGGTCGACGTGCTGGACCTGACCCACGCAGAGGGTTCGCTCGTGGTCGGCCGGGACATGCGGTTGAGCAGCCCCCGGATGTCGGAGGCGTTCGCCAGGGGTGTGCTGAGCCGTGGCGCGGACATCGTCGACATCGGGCTGGCCAGCACCGACGAGCTGTGGTTCGCGGCCGGCCACCTCAACCTCCCCGGTGCCATGTTCACCGCCAGCCACAACCCCGGGGAGTACAACGGGATCAAGTTCTGCCTGGCCGCTGCCTTGCCGATCGCCCCGGCCCAGCTGGTCGAGATCGCCGACCGGGCGATGAACGGGACTCCGGTCGGTGCGCCCGCGTCCGGCACCACGTCCGAACAGGACCTGCTCCCGGCGTACGCGGGTCACCTGCACTCGCTGGTCGACCTGTCGAAGATCCGCCACCTCAAGGTCGTTGCCGACGCCGGCAACGGGATGGCCGGTCACACCTTGCCCGCGGTGCTGGGCGTGCTCGATCTCGAGGTGATCGGCCTCTACACCGACCCCGACGGCAGTTTCCCCAACCACGCCCCGAACCCGCTCGAGCCGGAGAACCTGCTCGACGCCCGGGCCGCCGTCCGCGAGCACGGCGCCGACCTGGCGCTGGTGTTCGACGGCGACGCCGACCGGTGCTTCATCATCGACGAGCGTGGTGAGGTGGTCAGCCCGTCGACGGTGACCGCCATGATCGCCAGCCGGGAGCTCGCGCGCGAGCCCGGGGCCATGATCGTGGCGAACAAGATCACGTCCCGGTCGGTCGCCGAGGTGGTCGGCGAGGCGGGAGGTGAAATGGTGATCACCAAGGTGGGGCACACCTTCGTCAAGGCCGCGATGGCCGAGCACCAGGCGATCTTCGGCGGGGAGCACTCCGCGCACTACTACTTCCGCGAGTTTTGGGGCGCCGACACCGGCATGCTGGCCGGGATGCACGTGCTGGCCCTGGTCGGTGCGACCGACCAACCGCTGTCCGAGCTCGCCGCCGGGTTCAACCGCTACGCAGCCTCTGGGGAGATCAACTCCCGGGTCGACGACCCGAAGATGATCATGGACCGGGTGGCAGGGGCCTTCTCGGACCGGGGGGAGCAGGACCGGGTCGACGGGCTCACCATCTCTGGTCCGGACTGGTGGGTGAACGTCCGCTCCTCCAACACCGAGCCGCTGCTCCGGCTGAATGTGGAAGCGTCCAGCGCCGACCAGATGGCCTTGCTGCGCGACGAGACCCTCGACCTGATTCGGTCCTGAGCGGGGCCGCGCCGGGGTCTAGGCTGAGGCCCACCCGCTAGCCCCACGAGGAGAACCGCATGGCTGTTGAGCTCGCCCCCGAGCTGCTGGAGATCCTGGCCTGTCCCAACTGCCACGGTGGCCTTGCGGTCGATCATGACGCCGACGAGTTGGTCTGCCAGGCGGCGGACTGCGGCCTGGCCTACCCCGTACGGCGGGGGATCCCGGTGCTGTTGATCGACGAGGCGCGCCGGCCGGACCAGTCCTAGGTGTGAGCATGTTCGACGACTCGCTGCTGGATGACCGCCAGGCTCTCGACGGGGCTGGCGCAATCCTGCGCCGGCTGGCCGAGGCCGGTGCCCGGGTCCGCCGGGAGACTGCCGATGCCCGGGGGCCGGTCGACTTGCTGACCGACCTGCCCCGCCCCCGCGCGGTGATCGCCGCCGGTCCCGAGGCCCGGTTCCTCCGGGCCATCCTGGAACCGGTCTGCCCGGTGCCCTTTGTGGCCTGGCCGACCCAGGGCCTGCCCGGCTGGGTCGGGGCGCTGGACCTGGTGATCGTCCTGGCCAGCGAGCGGGCGCCGGCGGCCCTGATGGCGACCGTGCACGAAGCCGTACGCCGTGGCTGCCAGCTGCTGATCGCAGCCCCGGAGGCCTCGGTGATCGCCGAGCACGCCGGTTCCCGGTCCACCACCCTGATACCCACCGCGACCCAGGACCCGCTGGCTACGGCGATCGTGGTGCTCGACGCCCTGCACCAACTGCAGCTCGGCCCCCAGGTGCACCCCGAGTCGGTGGCAGACGCGATGGACCTGGTCGCCGAGGACTGCTCCCCGTATGCCGATGTGTCGGTCAACCCGGCCAAGGACCTGTGCATGGGTCTGGCCGACGCCCAACCCCTGGTCTGGGGCGGGTCGGTACTGGCCGCCCGGGCCAGCCGTCGACTGGCGGAGGCCGTCCGCGCGGCCAGTGGTCGAGCCGCATTGGCCGCGGACGCCGACGAGCTGCTGACCATCCTGGAGTCGACGCAGGCTCGAGACCCGTTCGCCGATCCGTTCGAGGACGGCAGCCCCGCCGATCGTCGACCTACGCTGGTGCTGCTCGACGACGGCAACAACGACGGCACCATCCGCAGCGACCACGCCCGGTTGCGCGCCGCCGCCGAGCGCAACGACATCCGGATCTGTCCGGTCGGGCACCGCAACGGAACCGACGTGGAGCGCTACGCCACATTGCTGCAAACCGGGATGTTCGCGTCGGTCTATCTCTCCATCGGGTTGGGACGCGTCCAAGAACGTTAGGTTCGCGGCTCGCGATGATGGAACAATCACCGCGTGAGTGCAGAAGGTGGGACCAGGGCCGTTGTGGCCGCCCTGTTGGCGAACACGTTCATCGCGGTGACCAAGTTCGGCGCGTGGCTGCTGACCGGAGCGTCCTCGATGCTGGCCGAGGCCATCCACTCGGTGGCCGACGCGGGCAACCAGGCGCTGCTGCTGGTGGGGGGTAAACGGGCGCGTCGGGAGGCGACCCCAGAACACCCCTTCGGCTACGGCCGCGAGCGCTACATCTTCGCGTTCATCGTCTCGATCGTGCTGTTCAGCATCGGTGGGCTGTTCGCGCTGTACGAGGCGTATCACAAGTTCCACGAGATCCAGGAGGGCAAGCCCAACGGGCTGCTCGAGGGTCAGTGGTGGTGGGTGCCGCTCGCAGTGCTGGGCGCAGCCATCGTGGCCGAGTCGTTCTCCTTCCGGACCGCGATCCACGAGTCCAACAAGAGCCGCGGCAAGCAGAGCTGGGGCAAGTTCATCCGCTCGGCCAAGTCTCCCGAGCTCCCGGTGATCCTGCTGGAGGACCTGGCGGCGCTGATCGGTCTGGTCTTCGCCCTGGCCGGTGTCGGGCTGACCCTGATCACCCGGAACGGTTACTTCGACGTGATCGGTACGGCGATGATCGGGCTGCTGCTGGTGTCGGTCGCCATCACCTTGGCGATCGAGACCAAGAGTCTGCTGCTCGGCGAAGCAGCGAGCGTGGACGCGGTCGACCGGATCGAGACGGCTCTGGCCGGGACGTCGGGCGTCCAGCGGGTCATCCACATGAAGACCCTGCATCTCGGCCCGGAGGAGGTGCTGGTCGCCGCCAAGATCGCGGTCAGCAACACCGAAAGCGCAGCCGGCGTAGCCCAGACCATCGACCGAGCCGAGGTCAACATCCGGGTGGCGGAACCGATGGTGACGGCGCTCTATCTCGAGCCCGACATCTACGACGCGAACTACCAGCCCGCCGCCCGCCCGGACCGTCCCGGGCCCGCAGGTCACTGAGTTCCTCGGTCGGCCCGCCGCGGCCTCGGGCCTGGCGTTCTCAGACCAGGTCGGCCGTTCAGCGGCCCGCACCGCCACAGATCCGGCGTTTTCGGACCGTGGCGACCGTACGGCTGCGCAGGGCGCGGGCCGGCGTGCGTTTTCAGACCGTGGCGGCCCTCTTGCGGCTGATCCCGGGTGCGGTCCGGCGTTTCCGGACCATGGCGGCTATCCGGCCCCAGGTGCTATCTCGGGCCTGTCCGGCGTGCGCCGGGCCGTTTTCCCTTCCGGTGGTTCAGGAAGGAACAGTCATGAGTACGACGCGTCAGGTGAACTCCCAGTCAGCAGCTCCGCTGCGCTGGCGGACCGTGGATCTGATCACCACCGTGATGATCGGGGTGGTCTTCGGAGTGATCTTCATCGGCTGGGGATCGCTGACCAATCTCACCAGCCCCTTGTTCTTGGCCCTCCCCCCGCTGTCCGGGCTGCTCGGCGGCTTCTGGTGGCTGCCGGCTGTGGTCGCCGCCCTGGTCATCCGCCGACCCGGCGCGGCGCTGCTGGTCGAGCTGGTCGCCGACCGAGTGGGCTGCACGATGACGACGGTCTCGAGGCGGCTGAAGGCGGCAGGGGTACCGGCCCGCAAGCCTGGGGGCGGCACCCCGCGGACGACATGGAGATCCTGCGGCTGCGCAGCACGGGTCTGACGTGGCGGGGGTCGCGGCCGCGGTCGGCATGACCCAGCCGGGTGTCGTGTCGCGGTGGACGCTGCTCCATCGGGCTGGCTACGAGGACCCGATACCGCCGCGTGAGTGAACCCCGGCCTACGGTCCTCTTGTGATGGCCGTCACACTGGAGGTCAATCACACACCCTGCTAATTGTCCTAGCTTGCGCATATCGTGTGATGTGTCCGAATAGGAGTCCGACATCTTGTTCGACAAGGAGCCCTGGCGATGAGCATCACTGTAGAGACCCCATTAGCGACGGAGTTGACCCCCGAAGAGGGCAGCGCTCTCTTCGATCGAGCAGCTCGGGAGGAACTTGGAGTGGAGGGGTCGGAATTTCTCCGTCGTCTCGACGAAGGTAGCGTCCCGCGTGAGTGGTCCGAGGACGCAATCTGCCGTTTAGAGATCCTCCTGCCGTTCGCCCGGTAGATGCCGGGAGCGAGTCCGGCTGCAGCGGTAGACGCCTTCCTTGATCCGTTGCGCGAGGCGTTGGCATGCATCGGGGTCGCACACTTCACGCTGAGCCCTGGAGCTCGCGGAGAGGTCGGACGTACTCATGCCTGGACTCTCAACCGGGGCGAGCAAGCCCTCGAGCTGGGCACAGGACTGAACTTCCGGGCTAGCATGCGGTTTGAGATTCTAGACCAGGGCCAGTCCAGTGGCCGGTCGAGGTTTCGGGTCACCACGCGGGAGTACATCTACTCCTACCGGCAAGGTAAGCGGGAAATTCTTGGGGCTCACTGGCACCCGATCGGCTCCAGCCGCTACCTCGAGCCGCACTACCACGTCGGTGGTCCGGCGATCGCTGACACGGGTGTCTACCTCGAGAGGGCCCACATTCCGTCACACCGGGTCTCATTCGAAGAGTTCATTCGCCTGATGATTAGCGAACTGAAGGTCCCGCCCCGCTGCTCGGACTGGGAAGACCGGCTCAGGCGCACCGAGTCAACGTTCAAGAGTACAAGACGTGGTGAGTGGGGTTCGCTCATGGGTGGCAGTGCCGGCCGGTGTTTTGGCTCGGCCTTAATCGAGGTCAGGAAATCGGTCGACAGCCACTCGGTACAACTGCTCGGCTGGCCGTGTTCGTCGGTGACCGTGCACGACCACCCGGGCCGACCACCGATAGGACCGCCGGCGCCACTCAGGACGTAGCCGCCGTGCAGCGGCGGGGCCTGCGGGCCGGCCTGGGCGACCCAGACATGGCAACGCTTCTGGGGTGGGTAGCCATGCCCGATGCGCCACTGACTGTCCGGTTATTAGAACATTTGTTTGGTTTAGAGTGGTCGCCCGGCCCCGGGTGACGAACCGTGACCTCGGCCACGTAACGATCCGGATACGACCCCGGCCCACCACCTGCGAGGCGGGCCGGGTCTCGCCATGCTGAACGTCCCAACTTTCGAAGGAGCCTCCCCCATGTCGTCCACCGACCCGCAGCAGTTCCCGGGACAGCCGCAGTTCCAGAACGGCGGACCGATCGCCGGCCCCGGCAGTATCACCGGCGGACCGATGCCGGGCGGGGCCGATCCCCGCTTGGCCGGCGGAGGTCCGCCAAGCCCGAAGGCCGGGATGTTGGACCTTCGCTTCACCCGATTTCTGTCGCTCACCCTCATCAGCGTGTGGTGGGTGGTCGCCCTGATCGCGATCGGAATAGGTGCGGTGGTCGGAGTGATTGCCGGGTTCGTCCAGATGGGCGACAGCGTCGGCATCGGCATTCTGTGGGTGCTTGGTTCGATCGTCGGCGGCGTTGTGCTGGCCGTCCTGACCAGGTTGTTCCTCGAGAGCGTCGCAGTCCTGTTCCGGATCGCAGACAACACCCTAGACATCGCCCGCCGTTCCGCGCGGCTGTAGCGCCACGCACGAGACGCCCCCACCCGGGATGGGTGGGGGCGTCTTGCTGTTTGCCGAGGGTCAGATCTCTCGCACGGCCCGCCTGACGGTCTCGTGGCCGACACCCAGAGTGGCGATCTCGGAGTCGGTGAAGCCGCGGTGCCTCGGGCCTAGCTTAGGTGCCAACCGGCTGATGTGGTCTCGGTGGAGAAACCAGTGGTCCAACACGACCCCCCATGAGGGACTCCGCCGCCCCGGTTACGTGGTCCCGAAGGCCCTGAACTTGGGATTGAGGCGTCGAAGGCGTGGCTGCGCGCCGGCGGGCAGCCGTCCACCCTCCTGCAGCTGGCCAGCCGTTTCGCCAACGCGGAAGTCCCGCTCCGCTCCGCGCTCCAGGTCCTGCTGTGACGCCCCCGCTCGCGCACGGGACACCAGCGAACGACGCTTACCTGGACCTGCGGACCCAGTCGCGCAGGCTCGGGCGGCCGTTCGACGAGTTGTTGAACGTCCACGTCCTCGAAGGCATTCTCGCCCGGCTGGCCGCGCGGGTGGGCCGACATCCTGGCTCGCCGGCGGGGGCTTGCACTAGGTTGCGCTGGTGGATCCCGCAGCCCCGCCCCACGAACTCGGCCAACGC
>JAABUN010002569.1_pt1 | contig 31623 bp, 29 predicted proteins | sample 5559311 | NCBI WGS metagenome assembly JAABUN01 (sample SAMN10711877, study PRJNA513370) | rock metagenome | isolation source: Antarctica rocks | place: Antarctica: Victoria Land, Siegfried Peak sud | reverse complement strand
CGAAGCGGCTGCACTCAGGCCTCGGCTACAAAACGCCGCAAGAGGCCCTCGAGCAGTGGACGGAACAGCAGGTCGCAGCATAGGATAAGCAAATCGACGTGGTCCACGAACCGCGGGGCAGATCAGAGCTCTTTGTGGAACGAGTCCACGGTACGGGTGCCTTCGACCGACAACAGCTTGTCGATCCTTGTGCGCACGGTGGCTACGACCTCTTCGACGGCGGGGTGCGTGGCCTCGACCGGGGCGAAAGGGCCCGCGGCCAGGTAGTCGCTGATCGTGGCCGGCAGGACGAAGTAGCCGTCCGCGAGGCCCTGCATCAGGGCGCTGGCCCCGAGCCGGTTCGCGCCGTGATCGGAGAAGTTGGCCTCACCGATGACAAACAGCCCAGGGATGGTGGACTGCAGGTCGTAGTCGACCCACAGCCCGCCCATCGTGTAGTGCACGGCGGGGTAGATCCGCATCGGCACCTGGTACGGATTCTCGCCGGTGATCCGCTCGTACATCTCGAACAGGTTGCTGTATCTCTCCTCGACCACCGGACGCCCCAGCCGTTCGAGCGCCTCAGCGAAGTCCAGGTAGACGCCGAGCCCGCTGGGGCCGACGCCGCGACCCTCGTCGCACACCTTCTTCGCCGCGCGGGAGGCCACGTCGCGCGGGACGAGGTTGCCGAACGAAGGATAGCTTCGCTCCAGGAAGTAGTCCCGCTCGGCCTCGGGGGTCTGCGGGGGGTCACGGTCGTCCCGCGCCTCGGCGGGCACCCAGATCCGTCCGTCGTTGCGCAACGACTCGCTCATCAACGTCAACTTCGACTGGTAGTCGCCACTGACCGGGATGCAGGTCGGATGGACCTGGATAAAGCATGGGTTCGCGAACAGCGCACCCCGTCGATGAGCGCGCCAGGTAGCGGTGACGTTGCAGCCCATCGCGTTGGTCGACAGGTACAACACGTTTCCGTAGCCGCCGGAGGCGAGCACGACGGCGTCCGCGACGTGGATCTCGATGCCGCCGGTGCGCAGGTCCCGCACCACCACCCCGCGGGCCCTGCCGTCGACGTCTTGGTCAGGGGCGTTCGGGGACAGGGCCTGGACCCCGGGAAGCTCCTGCCGCACGGCACGTCGCTGGCGTCGCTGCTCGCCGTCGCCGCCATGTCCGCCGTGCTCGCGAACGTCGTCAACAACCTGCCGGCGATCCTGCTGCTGCTCCCCGCTGTCGCCGGCGCTCCCGGCTCGGTACTGGCGGCTTTAATCGGAGTCAACCTCGGCCCGAACCTGACCTACGTCGGTTCGTTGGCCACGCTGTTGTGGCGTCGTCAGCTGCTGCAGCGAGGGGAACGCCTCTCGCTGCAGACGTTCACAGCCCTCGGTCTCTGGACGGTTCCGGCGGCGCTGCTGTGCAGCACCAGTGCCCTGTGGCTGTCCCTGCAGGTCTTCGGGCAGTGAGCGCGTCGAGCCGCCGCGCGACGCGCTCGGCAAGACCGCGGCGGCCTGCGATCCGATGGTCTCGGCGCAGACGTGCAGCGAGCCGTACGCCCGATGTCAGGCGTGCCACCCCAGTTTCCACGCCTGAGACCCGGGAGCCTCGTCTGCGGCTGCGCCGAAGGCCAGCAGAGCATCGACGAGCACCTCGAGGCAGCGGTCGGGCAGGCGAGCCAGCACCGCACCCATCGCTGCTCGACGGTGCTCGAGCAACGTGTCGATCAGCAGCTGCCCGTCAGGAGTGAGCCCGAGAATAAGGTTGCGTCGATCGACGGTCGACTCGTCCCGCAGCAGCAGCCCCAGGGCCACGAGCCGGTCACAGGCGCGGGTGGCGTTGGAAGGATGGACACCCAGCGCGTCGGCGAGGGCGTTGAGGTTGAGCGGGCCACGGGTGGCGACCAGGACGAGCACCCGCAGCTGCGGCATCGTCACCTGGTCCTCGACCTCGCTGACCGACTGCGCCGCGACGCCGATCAGCGCCTGGGCGGCGAGCATGACGGCATCCACCTGCGCGGCGGTGACCGCCGGCGACGCGTCCTCGACCACGTCTGCACCATGCCGCAATGTTTGAGTGAGCGCAACAGTTGCGATAACCAAAGGTGAACGACAGCCGATGCGAGTCGGCGACGTCGTCGCCTGAGCGGACGGGAGGGTCACGATGACGGACCTGGACGAGATCGCGGCCGATCCGGTGGTGCGGGGCATCGACCGGTTGGTGCGCAACGTCGAGACGGGTCGCTTCGAGCGCAGCCTGGCCGCCCTGACCGCCGCCGGTGCCCTGGTGACCGCGGCGGAGATCTTCTTCGAGCACGACTCGGCCAGCTTCGGCAACAAGATGATGTGGATCCCGGTGGCGATGGGGCCGGTCGGGGCCGCGGCCGGAGTCGCCGGGTTCTTCAGCCGGCGGCTGGCCAAGACGGCGCTGCCGGTGGCGTCGGCGGCCATCGTCGCCAACGGTCTGCAGGGCACCTACCTGCACGCGCGCGGCATCTCCCAGAAGCCCGGCGGCTGGCGCAACGCCCGCTACAACATGGAGATGGGGCCGCCGCTGCTGGCGCCCCTGCTGGTGACCATGGTCGGCGGGATGGGGCTGCTGGCTGCGGTGCTGCGGCGCGAGCAGTGACCCGCGCCGGCTCGTCGGCATCAGCGACGCGCTTCCCCGGCTTTCGCGTGCTGGGGCAGAGCGAACACTGGGACCCCGTCACCACCGGCGTGGTGCTGGACCGGATCGGCATGGCGCCCGACATCCGCTTCTTCACCCCGGCCGAGCAGGCCGTGGCGACGGCGCTGTGCGACCAGCTGCTGCACCAGACCGGCGAGGACCCGCTGGCCACGGTGCCCGTGGTCAACCTGATCGACGCCCGGCTGTCCGAGCAGCAGACCGACGGCTGGCATTACCAGGAGATGCCCGAGGACGGTCGTGCCTGGCGCGACACCCTGGCGGCGCTGGACGCCGACGCCCGCGAGCACTACGACGCCGATTTCGCCCTCTGCTCGGGCGAGCAGCAGCAGCACCTGGTCCAGGCGGTGCAGGACCTCGGTACGGGCGAGTGGCACGGGCTGTCGGCCAAGCACGTCTGGAGCCTGTGGACGCGCTACGCCTGCACCGCCCTCTACTCCCACCCCTCGGCCTGGGACGAGATCGGCTTTCCGGGCCCGGCCTACCCACGCGGCTACAAGAACGCGGGCGTCGATAAGCGCGAGCCCTTCGAGGTGGCGGACGCCCGGCCCGGCGACGACCCGGCACGTGGCCGCACATGAGCAGCGTCCGCGACCGCAATGCCTCCGCGTGGCTGCTGCCGAACGACGGCACCCGTACGAATCACCGGCTGCGCCAGGACATGCGCCGCTTCGCCGACACCGACGAGGTCGATCTGCTCGTCGTCGGCTGCGGCGCTGGCGGCTCGACGATGATCCAGCGCCTGGCCCGCGCCGGCTGGAAGGTCGTCGCACTCGACGCGGGCCCATTCTGGGACCCCGACACCGACTGGGTCAGCGACGAGGCCGCCTCCCACCACCTCTACTGGACCGAGCCGCGGGTCATCTCCGGGACCGACCCGGTGCCGCTGGGCTCGAACAACTCCGGCCGCGGCGTCGGTGGCTCGATGGTGCACTACGCGGGCTACACACCGCGCTTCCACCCCAGCGACTTCCACACCCTCTCGCACGACGGCGTCGGCGCCGACTGGCCGCTGGACTACGCCGACCTCAAGCCCTACTACGAGGCGATCGAGGAGGAGCTGCCCGTCTCCGGCGAGAGCTGGCCGTGGGGCGACCCGCACTCCTACCCGTACCGTCCGCACCCGGTCAGCGGCAACGGCGAGCTGTTCCTGCGCGGCGCCGACCGGTTGGGGATCACCGCCAAGGTCGGCCCGGTGGCGATCGTCAACGGCCGCTTCGGCAACCGGCCGCACTGCATCTACCGCGGCTTCTGCCTGCAGGGCTGCAAGGTCAACGCGAAGGCCTCGCCACTGATCACCCACATTCCCGATGCGCTGGCGCAGGGCGCTGAGGTACGGGCCGACTGCATGGTCACCCGGGTCGACGTCGAGGAGCGCACCGGCCGCGCCACCGGCGTGCACTACGTACGTGAGGGAGTCTCGCGCTTTCAGCGGGCCAAAGCCGTCGCCATCGCCGGCTACTCGATCGAGACCCCGCGGCTGCTGCTCAACTCCGCCTCGGCGCGCTTCCCGGACGGCCTGTGCAACGACTTCGACCAGGTCGGGCGCTACCTCATGGTGCAGGGCGCCCCGCAGACCGCCGGCCGCTTCGACGCCGAGGTCCGGATGTACAAGTCGCCGCCGCCGGAGGTGAGCAGCGAGGCGTTCTACGAGACCGACCCCAGCAAGACGTACAAGCGGGGCTTCTCGATCCAGACCGTGTCGCCGCTGCCCATCACGTGGTCCGAGCACGTCGCCGTCCAGGGGCACTGGGGCGCGACGCTGCGCGCCTACATGAGCGACTACGTGCACTGGTCCTGCCTCGGAGCGCTGTGCGAGTTCCTGGCGCAGCCGGACAACCGGGTCACCTTGGCCGAGGAGAAGGATCGGCACGGCATGCCGGTGGCGAACTTCGCCTACTCCCAGTGCGACAACGACAAGCAGCTGATGCGCGCGGCGCAGTCCGTCATGGAGGACCTGCTGCACGCCGCGGGGGCCGACGAGGTGATGACCATCGACCGGTTCGCGCACCTGGTCGGCGGCGCGCGGATGGCCGCCGACGAGCAGTCCGGCGTCGTCGACGCCGACTGCCGCACCTTCGCCGTACCCAACCTCTACCTCACCGACGGCAGCGTGCTGCCAACGCAAGGCAGCGCCAACCCGGCCCTGACGATCATGTCCGTCGCCGCGCGCGCCGCCGACCGAATGCTCGCCACGGCCTCCCACTGAACCCTCGTTCCCGGACCTAAGGAGACACCGATGTCCTCCCCGACCGTTGCCGACTACCTGCTTGCACGGCTGCGCGACTGGGGGGTCGACAAGGTCTTCGCCTTCCCGGGCGACGGGATCAACGGGATCCTCGCCGCGTGGGCCCGGGCTGGCGACGACCCGCTGTTCATCCAATCGCGGCACGAGGAGATGAGCGCCTTCGAAGCCGTGGGTTACGCCAAGTTCACCGGGCGCTTCGGCGTCTGCATGGCCACCTCCGGACCCGGGGCCATCCACCTGCTCAACGGCCTGTACGACGCCAAGCTCGACCACGTGCCGGTGGTCGCGATCGTCGGGCAGACCAGCCGGTCGGCGATGGGCGGCTCCTACCAGCAGGAGGTCGACCTGCTGACGCTGTTCAAGGACGTCGCCAGCGAGTACGTCCAGATGGTCACCGTGCCGGAGCAGCTGCCCAACGTGCTCGACCGGGCGATCCGGGTCGCGCTCGCCGAGCGCGCCCCGACCGCGATCATCATCCCGTCCGACGTGCAGGAGCTCGAGTACTCCCCGCCGACGCATGAGTTCAAGATGGTGCCGTCCAGCGTCGGGGTGTCGTGGCCGACTGCGGTGGCCGACGACGCCGCGATCCAGCGGGCCGCGGAGGTGCTCAACGCCGGCAGCAAGGTCGCAATCCTGGCCGGCTCGGGGGCGCGCGGGGCCCGCCAGGAGGTCATGCAGGTCGCCGAGCTGCTTGGGGCCGGCGTCGCCAAGCCGCTTCTGGGCAGGGACGTGCTCTCGGACGAGCTGCCGTACGTCACTGGCTCCATCGGCCTGCTGGGCACGCGCCCCAGCTACGAGATGATGATGGACTGCGACACGCTGCTGACGGTCGGCTCGAGTTTTCCGTACACCCAGTTCCTGCCCGAGTTCGACCAGGCGCGGGCCGTGCAGATCGACATCGACGGCAAGTACATCGGCATGCGCTACCCGTACGAGGTCAACCTCGTCGGTGACGCGGCGGCGACGCTGCGGGCGCTGATTCCGCACCTGACGCACCAGCCGGACCGCTCCTGGCGCGAGACGATCGAGACGAACGTCGCCCGGTGGTGGGAGGTCATGGACGCCGAGGCGCAGGTGTCGGCGGACCCGATCAACCCGATGCGGCTGTTCTCCGAGCTGTCGCCGCGGCTGCCGGACAACGCGATCGTCACTGCCGACTCCGGCTCCTCCGCCAACTGGTACGCCCGGCAGCTGCGCTTTCGTGGCGACATGCGGGGCTCGCTGTCCGGCAACCTCGCGACGATGGGGCCGGGCGTCCCGTACGGCATCGGGGCCAAGTTCGGCTGCCCGGACCGACCCGTCATCGTCTTCGCGGGGGACGGTGCGATGCAAATGAACGGCATGGCCGAGCTGATCACGATTAAGCACTACTGGCAGTTGTGGCAGGACCCCCGGCTGATCATCGCGGTGCTGCACAACAACGACCTCAACCAGGTGACCTGGGAGATGCGGGCGATGGCGGGCTCTCCCAAGTTCGCGGCGTCGCAGACGCTGCCCGACGTTGACTTCGCCGGCTTCGCCGCGAGCCTTGGCCTGCAGGCGATCACCGTCACTGATCCAGACCAGGTCGGGCCCGCCTGGGACCGGGCGCTGTCGGCGGACCGGCCGACCGTCCTCGACGTGCATACCGACCCCAATGTGCCGCCCATCCCGCCGCACGCCACCTTCGAGCAGATGAAGGACGCCGCCAAGGCGATGCTCGTGGGCGACGAGGACCGCTGGGGCATCGTGAAGGAAGGGCTCAAAACCAAGGTGCAGGAGTTCCTGCCGCGCTAGGAGGAGAGCCGATGAACGATGCCACCGTCGATGCGGTCGACGTCCGTACGTACACCGTCCCGACCGACGCGCCGGAGGCGGACGGCACGCTGAGCTGGGACTCGACCACGATGGTGCTGGTCACCGCGACGTCGGACGGCACGCGCGGGCTCGGCTGGACGTACGGCCCGCCCGCCAGCGCAGCACTGATCACCGACACGCTCGCGGACGTTGTGGTGGGCCGGGGCGCGATGGACGTCCCCGGCAGCTCCGAGGCGATGATCCGGGCCGTGCGCAACGCCGGGCGCCAGGGTGTCGCCGGCTATGCGCTGTCGGCCGTCGACATCGCGCTGTGGGACCTCAAGGCCAGGCTGCTGGAGCTCCCGCTGTACCGATTGCTGGGGGCGGTGCGCGAGCATGTCCAGGTCTACGGCAGCGGTGGCTTCACGACCTACAACGAGCGGCGGCTGCAGGAGCAGCTGACGCACTGGGCTGGCGAGCAACAGATCCTCCGCGTGAAGATCAAGGTCGGTGAGTCCTGGGGCAGCGACCCTGGCCGCGACCTCACGCGGATGCGTCAGGCCCGGTCGGTGATCGGCGAGGCGGCCGAGCTGTTCGTCGACGCCAACGGCGGCTACACGCGCAAGCAGGCCATCCGGGTGATGACGGAGGCGGCTGACGCGGGCGTCACCTGGTTCGAGGAGCCGGTGTCCTCCGACGACCTCGACGGCCTGCGCGAGGTGCGTGATGCCGTCCTGCCCGATGTCACCGCGGGCGAGTACGGCAACGACCTCTACTACTTCCGCCGCATGTGCGCGGCCGGCGCCGTCGACTGCCTGCAGGCGGACGCCTCCCGGTGCGGGGGCATCACCGAATGGCTGCGGGCCGCCGCGGTCGCCGCCTCGTTCGGGCTGCAGGTCTCCGGTCACTGCGCCCCGCACCTGCACGTACATGCCGCGGCAGCCATCCCGAACCTGCGCCACCTGGAGTGGTTCCACGACCACGTGCGGATCGAGTCGATGTTCTTCGACGGCACGCTGGACCCGGCCGGCGGTTGGATCGCCCCCGACCCGGACGCTCCAGGGCTCGGCCTGACGCTGCGTGAGGGCGACGTCGCCGACTACCGGGTGGGTTGACGGTCGACACGTCGCGGGACACGAGCGCTCGCGAGCCCAAGGCACGTGTCACGCTCGGCGCCGGGCTACTTCGTTCAGCGGATCAGCCCGAGCGGGTACGACGACCTCCCCGAGCACGCGACGGACAACGTTGCCCTGGGTACCACCGGCCGCTCGCGACGCAGGCCGTCAAGCGCCCAGCGCGGCCTCCGGCGGGGTGCGGGTGGGCACGCCAGGCGACTCAACAATGCTCAGCAGTGAGGACGTACCGGGCGCAGGTGCCGTGTCAACGACCCGGCCGGACGGTGCGCTTCGGCGGGCTGACAGGCACCGACGACCACGCGGGGGTGCGCGCCGGACTGCGCGCCGCGCCCCAGCACGAGCTACCAGCCGAGAAGCTAGCCCTGGGGGATGTCTCGCCCGCGAAAGGCGGCGAGGCCGACCGCGATGAGCGTCGCCGCGACCGCAGCCGTCACGGCGAGCGCGCCGGTCTGCACGCCGCCCACCGGGGGGTTGCCGACGTGTGTGGTCGGCGAGACATCGAGCAGCCATTGGTCGAGGCGCAGTCCGGCACCGAGCAAAGCGATGAAGGCGGTGACGACGTAACCGGCCCAGGCCATGGCGAACAGCCGCGGACGGATGCCGTAGAGCGTCAGGGCCAGCCCTGCGAGCAGCAGCTCGGCCGGTAGATACGCCAGGCCCGACGTCAGAGTTGGTCCCAGTTCGGCGAGGTTGCCTGTCGACAGGGCGCTCGTCAGAGCCAGGACCAGCGATGCGCCGAGCACGATCGTGATGAGGCCACCCAGCACCACAAGGGCGTGCGCGGCCAGCCAGCGGGACCGGGAGAGCTTTCCCGACAGCCGGGCCTCCAGCCGGCCGGCGGTCTCCTCAGCTCGCAGCGTGCCGATCGCCTGGACGACGTACCCCGCCGCGATGACGGCCAGGTACAGCTGGGTGGCGGCGACCTGGCCGTCCAGGGGTCGCTCTGTCCCGATGCCCATGGCTCTGGACAGAGCGGGGTTGCCGGCCATCGCGTCGACGAACTGCTGGGACAGGGAGCCCGTCATCCCGGCGAGCATCACCGCGCCGGCGAGCCAGCCAAGGATGGCGGGCCGGTGGACCGAGACCGCAAAGCCGGTCGGTCGGCGCAGCGCCGCGGCGGCTCGTTCGGGGCCGGCACCGCCCCGGACCAGGGCGCTGCCCACGTCACGCCGGCCGGCCAGCCGAAGCGCTGCCCCGCTCAGCGCGAGCCCGACCGTGAGCGGGATGACAAGGGCCCACCATCGCTGGGCCCCGAACGGGGCCGCCTTCTCCGCCCAGCCGAGCGGGGAGAGCCAGGTGACCCAGGTCCTGCTGACGTCGCCCACGCCGCGCAAGACGTAGGACCCTGCGAGCACCATCAAGCTCCAGGTGTAGACCCCTCGGGAGTGCAGCGTGATCTGGGCCAGCAAGGCAGCGAGACCGGCGAAGACGAAGGCCAGCGCTGCCAGCGAGAGTGCGTAGAGCGCGGACCCGCCGACCGGCACGCCGGTCACCGCCAGCCCGACGGCGAACAGCACCCCGGTGGAGAGGATCGTGGTGGCGGTGACCAGGAGCGCCGCCAACGTGGGTTCGTGGTGCGCGATGCGACCACCGAGCAGCAGCTCGAGCCGGCCGGACTCCTCCTCGCGCCGGGTCGCCCGGGCCACCATGGCGATGCCGAGCAGCGGCAGCAGGAAAGCCGCCAGGAACCCGAACTCGTCCTGGATCACCCCGCCGAGCGAGTCGATGCCCTCCACCCGGCCGTTGATCGCGACCAGGGCGTTGCCCGTCGTGACGGCTGCGGCGTAGGTGTCGATCTTTGCCGGGGTGTCGTAGAGCGCGCTGATGCTGGCCGCCGTACCGATCAGGCACGCACCCAGCACGAGCAGCCACACCAGGGCGCTGCGCCGCTGAAGGCGTCCGTGAATGCGCAGCATGGTGCGTAGACCCTGCAGGCGGGTCTCGTCGACCAGCCGGTGGGCGCTCATCGGGCGGCCGCTGCGAGGCTCTCGTCACCGGCCTCGTCGAGGTCCGCGGTGTCGTAGTCGCGCAGGAACAGTGCGCCGAGGCTGGGGGGCCTGACCGTGAGCGTGTGGATGTGCGCCGCGTGCAGCTGACCCATGACGGCGTCCAGGTGGTCGGCGTCGACGGTGAAGCGGGAGTCCGTGCGCCCGTCGAGCTCCTCGCGGTGGTGGTCCGCGACCCCGGCGGTGCGGCCCAGGCCCGCGGGGTCGGCCGTGGTGACTGCGTGGACGTCGGTTCGGGTGTGCCGCCGTAGGTCGGCGAGGCTGCCGGTGGTGACCGTGCGACCTTGCCGGATGATGCTCACCCGGTCGGCGAGAGCCTCCACCTCGCTCATGATGTGGCTGGACAGCAGCACGGTCACGCCGTCCTCGCGCCGTTCGCGGATGCACCGCTGGAACGCTTGCTCCATGAGGGGGTCGAGGCCGGAGGTCGGCTCGTCGAGCAAGAGCAGCTCGGCGTCGGCGGCCAGGGCGGCGATGAGGGCGACCTTCTGGCGGTTGCCCTTGGAGTAGTCCCGCACCCGCTTGGTGGGGTCGAGCTCGAACCGCGCGATGAGCTCGGCGCGACGCCGCTCGTCGACGCCGCCGTGGACCGAGCCCAGGACGTCGAGGCACTGACCCCCGGTCAGACCCGGCCAGAGGGCGACGTCGCCGGCGACGTAGGCCAGCCGGCGGTGCAGCCGCGGCGCGTCGTTCCACGGGTCGCCACCGAACAGCTCGGCACGGCCGGAGGTGGCCTTCATCAGGCCCAGCAGCACCCGCAGCGCCGTGGACTTGCCGGCGCCGTTGGGCCCGAGGAAGCCGTGCACCTCACCTGCGTCCACGGTGAGGTTCAGGCCGTCCAGCGCCCGCACGTCACCGAAGACCTTGGTGAGCTGCTCGAGGCAGATCACGGGAGGGGAACGTCGTCCACGCGGTCGTGCATCGCCAGCGCGTAGGTCAGGCGCTGTCACGACGGTGGCTTCGGACGTGCGGACACCGAGTCGGAGGGGGCTACGGGAGGAAGAAGCACGGGGCGGCCTCTGCGGCAGGCAGTTCCTGGCGGTACCTGGCGGAAGACTCCGGACCGCGGCGGGTGTGCGGCGATGCGGACCCCAGGTCGGCTGATGCTCAGCAACTCACAACATACGCGCGCCCGCTTCGGTCCGCGACGGCCGGACCGGATCGCGACGCCGGGACGTCGTGCCCCTAGCGGGTGAGGGCGGTCAGGATGTCGGCGGCCGCGGTGTGCCGATCGGTGTGCGCAGCGCCCGCCAGGGTGTCCCGCTCGGCGCTCGCCTGTGCGCGGGTACGGCCGCGGGCCAGCAGCACACCGAGCGCCTCCCCGATGGTGCGCTCGGCCTGCAGGACACCGGTGATGTCGGGTTTCAGGGCCACGCCGACCTGCTGATCGAGTTCTCCGGCCGCCAGCTCATCGCCGGTCAGGAACGACAGGTCGGCGGCGAGGTCGACGAAGGCTCCCGGCGTCGCGGCATACAGGGCCACCGTGCTGCTCGCCCGACCTGGACTGCCGCCGTCCGAGTCGTGCGGCAGACGCAGGGATGCCTTGATGTGATGCCGATCGGTGTGCTGGTCGAGCAGCGTGCAGCGCAGCAGCACCCGGTCGGCCGGCTTCTGCCCTGGCTCGGCTGTCGTGATCGTGACGGTGAGCCCGAGCAAGGACGGCACGGCCGTGCGGGCACCGGCGACCAGCGCGACGATCGTGTCCATGATGTCGGGCGCGACGGAGGTGGCCGGGTCGTGCAGCGCGTCGGTGAGCAGCGCCAGGTCCATGACAGCAGCGGCCGACAGGTGCATGGCCGAGCACTCCGATGGCCGCTTCTGGGAGCGGGACTGACGTGCCCGGCGCCGGTCGCGACGGTGGTCCCGCGACGGTGGTCCCGCGACGGTGGGGTATGGGCGACGGGAACCAGGACCCGTCATGACGCCGCACCCCGGCCACACTGAACTCGCACGCTCGCCCAGGCAGCACCCCGGGCACCGGGCCGCACCGACGGGCCTGGCGCCTCAGCCGTCCAGGTGCCGGGCGTGCGCGCGTCGTACGGCCTCGTCGACCAAGTGCTGCGCCACGTCGATCATCTTGACGTGCTTGCGCTGGCTCATCTCACACAGGCGCTCTCGGGCCTGCGCCGAGGTCGCGCCGGTGCGGCTGCGGATCAGCCCGACGGCCTCGTCGATGACCGGCCGGGTGGTCAGGGCCGTCTGCAGCTAGGTGGTCAGCGCCAAGGCCTGGGCCAGGGTGTGGGCGTTGTGCACCGCGACCGCGGCCGGCGCGGCGAACAGCTCGCCGAGCTGCTGGGCATGGTCGTCGAACACGTCCTTGTCATGGGCGTAGACGTTGATCGCCCCGACGACCTGCCCGGGAAGCAGCAGCGGCAGGGACAAGGCGCTGTGCACACCCAACCGTCCGACCCGCGGGCCGAAGTGCGGCCACATCTTCTCCCCGCCGAGCGAACCCGAGCGCACGGTGCGTCGTTCCAGCGCCGCGGTGATGCACGGACCCTCGTTGACCCCCACGTACTGAATCTCGTCGATACGTGCGACGAAGGGGTCGCTGGCCGCCAACGCCTCCACCCTGTTGTCCGGGCGATCGACCCGGAGCAGCGTCACCCCGGCCCCGTCCGCGCCGGGGATCGCATGGGCCGCATAGGTGGCCACCTGACCGAGCAGCTCGCCCAGGCCTCGGGTCCCGGTCACCAACGCAGCCAGGTCGTCGAGGCTGGCCGCAGATCGTCAGCGTCAGCGTGCAGCGACGACATCCGGGGTGCAGGCACGGACGGTCCAGCTGCTTGAGGATCCTCAGCCGTCGCCACCCCCAAGCCCACGGTGCAGGCCGCCACCCGCCGCGCCGTCCGGAGCGGCAGCAACAGCCTACTCGCGAGCCGGTGTCGCGGACTGTAGCGGCTGGACGTCTCAGTGATCCTGCGGCGGTGGCGCGACGGCTGCGAGAGGACTCTCACCCCGGCCCGGTTGATGAGCGTGCGGCTGCGGGAGTCGGGCCGGCGATGAGCGGAGCCGGGGAGCCGGCGTTCGCCCCGCATCTTTCACCCTGCTGACTGAGCCGGTCGCGGCGTTAGATGATCACTCGGCGCACCTTTCGTCCCTTCGCCACGTCGAAGTTCAAGCCGTCGACCAGCGCGAGCCACGCCTCGACGCGGTCGACCGGTCTCGCAGCAGCCGGCGGCGGCCCGCTCGCGCGGCCCAGCAAGGTGCGGGCTGCCGGCAGCGTCCCTGATTCTGCCGTCACACGCAGAAACCCACGTCTACGGTGATGGATCGATGAGACGCCGTCGAACGGCGCCGCAGCGCAGTCAGTCTTGCGCGACGTGCGCCCGTCCAACGCCGGTCGCCGCCGGGGCCCGGCACTCAGCCGTCGAACAGGCCGCGGATGTCGGCGGCGGACAGCGCCGCCTCGGACAGCGCACCGCCGTCGATGACGCGGGTGAACAGGTCGCGCTTGCGCTGCTGCAGCGCGACGACCTTCTGCTCGATCGTGTCGGCGGCCACCAGCCGGTAGACCATGACCGTGCGTTGCTGGCCGATCCGGTGGGTGCGGTCGACGGCCTGAGCCTCGGCGGCCGGATTCCACCACGGGTCGAGCACGAAGACGTAGTCGGCCTCGGTGAGGTTAAGACCGAAGCCGCCCGCCTTGAGGCTGATGCAGAAGACCGGCGCGTCCCCCTCGGTGAACTCGGCGATGCGGCGGGGCCGGTCGCGGGTGCGGCCGTCGAGGTAGACGTGGTCGATCCCCTCGGCAGCGAGCCGCTCGCGCACCAGGGCCAAGAAGCCGGTGAACTGGCTGAAGACCAGCGCCCGGTGTCCCTCCTGCACGACCTCGACCAGCTGCTCGAGCAGCGCGTCGATCTTGCTCGACGGCACGGCGTCGGCATGTCGCGGCTCGACGAGCGAGGCGGACAGGCTCAGCTGGCGCAGCAGCGTCAGCGAGCGCAGGATCGCGATGCGGTTGCGCTGCAAATCGTCGACGAGGCCGAGCACGCGGGTGCGCTCACGCGCCAGGTGCTTGTCGTACAGCCGGCGGTGCGCCGGGTTCAGCGTCACCTCCAGCACCTGCTCGACCTTGGGTGGCAGGTCGAGCGCGACCTGCTCTTTGGTGCGTCGCAGCATCAGCGGCCGGATGCGCCGGCGGAGCGACGCGAGCTGCTCGGGCGCCGACCCGCTCTCGATCGGGGTGCGGTAGAGCTCGGTGAAGCGCTGCGGGCTTGGGAACAGCCCCGGAGCGGTGATCGAGAGCATCGACCACAGGTCCATCAACGAGTTTTCCAGCGGCGTGCCGGTGATCGCGAGCTTGAACGGCGCGTCGAGCCGGCGCGCGCACTGGTAGGTCTTGGCCTGGGAGTTCTTGACGAATTGCGCCTCGTCGAGCACAAGCCCGCTCCAGGTCGCGTCGCGGTAGGCGTCCTCGTCGATGCGCAGCAGCGCGTAGGAGGTGACGACCAGGTGGGCGCCGGCGGCCGCCTGCGCCACCGGGACGCCGCTGCGCCGCTCGGTCTCGGTGATCGTGACGACGTCCAGGTCGGGACAGAAGCGGGCCGCCTCGCGCGCCCACGTCGACACGACCGAGGTAGGCGCGACGATCAGCAGCGGCCCGCAGGCACCGCCCAGCGTTCCCTGCTCGCTCGCCCGCGCGGCCATGGCGAGCGTCTGGACCGTCTTGCCGAGCCCCATGTCGTCGGCGAGCACGCCGCCGAGGCGCAGGTCCCACAGCAGCGACAGCCAGTGGTAGCCCGCCAGCTGGTAGGGGCGCAGCTCTGCCTGCAGCGCCGCCGGCGGCGCGGGTGTCGGCAGTGCGTCGAGCTGGAGCAGCGCGCCGGCGGTGCGGACCCACCGCTCGCTCTGCGAGGCAACGACGCCAAGGCTGACGAGCTCTTCCCACAGCCCGGCCTGCAGCGGGGTCACGCGCAGGTGCTGCGGGTCGCGGTCCTGCAGGGTGCGGGCCGACTCGATGAGCCGGCGCAGCTCGTGCAGCTCGGGACGGTCGAGCCGGAACCAGGTGCCGCTGTCGAGCAGCAGGTGGCTCTCATCGCGCGCGAGCGCGGTGAACAGCGGCGCGAACGGCACCTGCTCGCCGGCCACGGTGACCGTCACGGCGAGGTCGAACCAGTCGGTGCCGGCTCCGTCGGCGTCGTGCGCCGACACCGAGATCAGTGGCGCGTCGACGGCCTCGACGTAGGCGGCGGGCGTCCCCTGCACCACGAGCAGGACGTCGTCGTCGGCCTCGAGCCGGGGCAGCACCTGCTCGGCGAAGGTCGCGGTGTCGAGGCCGGCCAGCGTGCAGCTCGGGTGCAACCACGCCGTGCCGTCGCGTTCGACGGACAGCTCGGGCAGCAGCTGCAGCAGCCCGGTGCGTGTCAGCAGCGCCCGTTCGGCGGCGGTGTCGCGCACCAGGTCGGGATCGGGGTCGTCGGGGGCGGCGAGCACGAGCGCCTCGTCGGGCCCGTAGCCGAACGCCGCGCTCAGCCGGGTGTGGTGCCCGGGCTCAAAGGCCACTTGCAGCACCAGCCGGGGCGGCCGCTGCTGCGGCAGCTCGACGCTGCTGTCGGCCGAGGCGATCGGCAGCCGCCGGCGCAGCGCGGGGACGTAGCGCTGCACGAAGCGGGGCAGGTCGACAGCCGGGATGGCCAGCCGGCCGGCCCGCACGAGCTGTGCGCTCTCGCGGTCGAGCGGCGCGGCCAGCGGGGCCAGCAGCAGCCGGTCCTCGAGCTGCAGAACCAGCCCGTGCGCGGGGTCGCCTTGCAGCAGCACGACCGAGCCGTCGTGGTCGGCCACGCCTGGCAGCGAGACGACGGGGGTCAGGACGGCCTCGGCGCCGTCCGGCTCGCGGCGCAGGTCGAGCGCGACGGTGGCGGCGTTTGCGGCCAGCTGCACCGGCAGGGCGCCCCGACCGGCGGGCACCAGGCTGACACCTGCCTCCACCGCCTCCTGCAGCAGCGGCCAGCCACCCCGACCCAGCTCGTCGAGGTGCACCGACGGTTCGCTGTAGTAGGGCGTGGACGCCTGCCGCGCCCGGGCCATGGCGAGGATCGCCAGCGTGGCGGTGCGATGATCCGGCTGCACGTGCACCCCGCTGTAGCCGACAGACAGATCGCGCCAGTTCACGCCGGTCTTGACCCAGCTGCCGGACCGGCCGAGCGTCAGCGGTCGCAACCTGATGCGGGTGGGCGGGACGTCGGGGCCGTAGCGGGTCGGTTCGCGGGTGACGACCTCGACCTGCAGCGCGAGCGGCGACAGCCCGCTGTCCGACGCCGGCGGCCTCAGCAGCCCGGCCAGCTGCCGCTCCCAGGCAGGCACGGCGGGCGCGGCGCCCGTGCTGGCCTCCATGCGTGCCAGCAACCTGCGGGTTGCGAGCACGACCGCCGCGACGTGCTTGCAGTCGACCTGCACCGGGCAGCTGCAGCGGCCGGACCACGCCACGGGCTGCCCCGGGCTCATGGGCTGGGCGCGCACGAGGGTGGAGTAGGCGTCCGGTCCGTTGCCGCGCACGCTGGCGAGCAGCATCCTTCCGCTCTCGCCCGTGGTCAGCGACTGCACGGCTCGGGACGAGGCGTAGCCCGCTCCGCGCGAGAAGGCGCCAGCGCCGACCCGCGCCCGTAGCTGGGCGTCGGTGACCGCGTGCACCCAGCTTGGCGCGGGGCCTTCGAGGACGGCCTTCACACGTGATTCCGCCGGGCTTCGTCCATGCTTCCGCACTCCTTCCTAGCGCCGTCCTGCTTCCTCGCGGACCCTAGGGCGAGGCCCCGACAAATTGGGTCCGGCTCGCCGAAGACGCGTCGCCGGCCCGTCTGACGTGCCGTCGAGCGGTGACGACCGTGCGGCTCGTCAGGACGACGTGCCGGGGCAGCAGAGCGCGCGGGTACGCGACCCAGGCCACGCAACTCCGACTACGGCGCGGCACCCTGCTGCTGCTGTGGCGCGGCAGGCGGCGCAGAGACCTGTGGCTGCGCTGGCTCCTGGGTCGGCCCTGACTGCCCAGGGACCTGCGGCAGCGGGACCCCGTTCTCGTCCGGTGCCGGACTCAACTGCTGCGCGGGAGGCGCCGGAGTCACTTGCTCCGCCGGAGGCGTCGGGTCCTGGCTGGCCGGCCGGTCCTGCTGCGGCTCGTCCGGCGAAGCCGGCTGTTGCTCGTCGGTGCCGGGCGTGCCCGTGTCGGGCCGACGGTCTCCGAGTCCGGGGACGGAGGTGCCGGTGCGCGTGTCGCTGCTGCCCCCGGTGTAGGAGGACACCGGACGGCCGGTCGTCAGCTCGAAGGCCACGATGATGGCCATCGCGAGGATGAACAGGCCGACGGTGCCGGCGGCGATGCGCTTCCAGGGCAGCGTCTGCACCGTCTGCGTCCACGACTGCCGGGGCGGTGGCTCCCCGCCGTCCGGCGTGGGCTCGGCCGACGGTGCGAGCCGCGTCGCCGTCCGCACCGAGGTCCGCTCCTGCGCGCGGGTCACGCCGCTCGCCGCGAGCCGTTGGGCCTTGGCCAGCCGCTCCTTGGTCACCTGCAACGAGCGGGCGTAGACGGCCCCGCCGACGGTGATGCACAGGCTGCTCAGCGCCGCACCCAGCAGGGTGCCGGCGACCCCCAGGGTGGACAGCATGACGGCGGCCGAGACCGCGCCGAGGGCGGCCCCCACCGAGTTGATCCAGTTGATGGAAAGACGGTCTTGCTGACTCACTGCTGCTGTTGCCCCACTCACAGGGGCGCCGACGAGGTCCGCGGCGCGACGTCCCGCACGGTTGGTCGGCCCATGGCCGCTGTCCCACTCGCGCACCACCAGGCTAGCCCCGGGCTGGTTTGCCATCCGGGGACGCGGCCCCTGGAGGCGAGCTCCGAGTCGGGCTGACAGGATTTGAACCTGCGGCCCCTTGACCCCCAGTCAAGTGCGCTACCAAGCTGCGCCACAGCCCGCGACGAGGGCCAAGCGTACACAGGGACGGGCACGGCGCCACCAGCTTTCTGGCCGCCGCCGTGCCTTCGCCGGGGACCGGGACGCCTCCTGTGTGCGCGCTCGCGTCGATGCCCCGACCCCCGACGAGCTGCGCCCTGCGCGTGCCGGGCCACCCCAAGGCGTAGATCATCGCCGCGCGGCGATACCCTAGAGGCGCATGTGACACACGGGACGCCTGAGGGCGAACGCAAGATCGACTTCGACGACCGGTCCGGCGTGTCGTGACCCGAACGCCCTCAGCCGAAGTTTCCACCGGCCCCTACGGGTGAGATCAAGCCTGGTTGGGGAATGCTCGCGCCACGACGGCTGGCCGCGACGTGTACGCGCCGCCCGGCCCATCACGAACGCACGTCACCCCCGGTCCCTATTGGTCGGACGGCGTGCGGTACCAACCCGACGTGCCACCGCACCGCCGGAGAACCTCTCGCACACCATGACGGAGGAAGAATGATCGACAGCAACAGCCTCGGCAGCCTGGCCGGCAAGACCCTCGTCGGCCCGGACGGCGACAGCATCGGCAAGATCAAGGACGTGTACGAGTCGACCGACGACGGTGGCGGCACCTTCGCCACCGTGACGACCGGCATGTTCGGCGGCGGATCCAGCTTCTTCCCGCTGGACGCGGCCGAGCTGCGGGGCGACGACGTGTCGGTGCCCTACGACAAGGGCTTCATCAAGGACGCCCCCCGCGTCGAGAACGACGAGGAGCTCAGCGCCCCCGAGGAGCAGCGCCTGTTCGAGTACTACCGGGGCGCCGGCCAGGACACGACGGCCACCGCCACCACCACCACCACCGACACCGACACCGACCGGGGCACGGTCGGCCGCGACACCAGCGGCCCGAGCACCGACGACGCGATGACCCGCTCGGAGGAGCAGCTCAAGGTCGGCGTGCGCGACTCGGGCCAGGCCAAGGCGCGCCTGCGCAAGTACGTCACCACCGAGACCGAGCAGCAGACCGTGCCCGTCTCGCACGAGGAGGTCCGGCTCGAGCGTGAGCCGATCACCGACGGCAACGCCGGAGCGGCCAACGACGGTCCCGCGATCAGCGAGGAGGAGCACGAGGTCACCCTGCGCGCCGAGGAGGCCGTCGTCACCACCGAGGCGGTGCCCGTCGAGCGCGTCAAGGTCGACAAGGAGACCGTCACCGAGCAGCAGACGGTCAAGGGCGAGGTCCGCAAGGAGCAGATCGAGCTGGACACCGACGGCACCGACGCCGGCGACCGCACGTAGCACGCACAGCAGCAGCCCGACGCCGTCCCTCGCAACCGCGGGGGGCGGCGTCGTCGCGTCCGCTCCGGATGCCCGCGCGTAGGGTCGCAGAGGGTGCGGCAGGGAGGCTGCGACCGGGAGGGGAGCGGTGGTCGACGAGGCTCGTGGTGACGGCAGCGAGACCGCCGTCTCGAACCGCGTCTGGACTGTCCCGAACCTGCTCTCCCTGCTCCGCCTGGCCGGGGTGCCGGTGTTCCTCTACCTCGTGCTCGTCAGCGAGCAGGACGGCCTGGCCATCTTGCTGCTCATGGCGGCCGGGGCCACCGACTACTTCGACGGCGTCATCGCGCGGCGCTTCCACAGCACCAGCCGGCTCGGCCAGCTGCTCGACCCGGCGGCCGACCGGCTCTACATCCTCGCGACGCTGATCGGCCTGGTCGCCCGAGACGGGCTGCCCCTGTGGTGGGCGCTGACCCTCGTCGGCCGTGACGTCGTGCTGGCGAGCACGCTGCCCGTGCTGCGCCGGCACGGCTACGGCCCGCTGCCGGTGCACTTCCTCGGCAAGGCCGCCACCTTCAACCTGCTCTACGCCTTCCCGATGCTGCTCGCGGCCCTGCCGGGCAACGACGGTTGGCTCGCCACGGTGTTCCGTCCCCTCGGCTGGGCCTTCGCGACGTGGGGCAGCCTGCTCTACCTGTGGGCCGGGGTGCTCTACCTGTGGCAGGTGCGCCGGCTGGTGCGGGCGTGAAGGCCGTCGTCATGGCCGGCGGCGAGGGTCGGCGGCTGCGGCCGATGACCGCCAACCTCCCCAAGCCGCTGCTGCCGGTGGCCAACCGGCCGATCATGGAGCACGTGCTGCGCCTGCTGCGCCGGCACGGCTTCGACGAGACGGTCGTGACCGTGCAGTACCTCGCGAGCCTGGTCCGCTCCTACTTCGGTGACGGTGACGAGCTCGGCATGCACCTGAGCTATGCCACCGAGCAGATCCCGCTCGGCACCGCAGGGTCGGTGCGCAACGCGCACGCCGCGCTGTCCTCCGGCGCGTTCCTCGTCATCTCCGGCGACGCCCTCACCGACATCGATCTCACCGCGCTCGTCGAGGCGCACCGCAGCAGCGGGGCCCTCGTGACCGCCTGTCTCGCCCGAAAGCCCGAGCCGCTCGAGTTCGGGCTCGTCGTGCAGGACACCTCCGGACGCATCGAGCGCTTCCTGGAGAAGCCCACCTGGGGCCAGGTCTTCACCGACACGGTCAACACCGGCATCTACGTGATGGAGCCTGAGGTCTTCGACAGCGTCGAGCCCGGTCGGCCCGTCGATTGGGCCGCAGACGTCTTCCCCGCCCTGCTCGCGCGCGGAGCGCCCCTGCACGGACACGTGGCCGACGGGTACTGGGAGGACGTCGGGAGCCTTGCCAGCTACGCCAAGGTGCACGCCGACGTGCTGCACCGCCGCGTCGACGTCGACGTGTTGGGCTTCCAGGTGCGCCCCGGCATCTGGATGGGCGAAGGCGCCGAGGTGCACGACGACGCGCTCCTGGAGGGCCCGCTGGTCGTCGGCGACTACACGCAGGTCGAGGCGAGAGCCGAGCTGCGCCCGCTCACCGTGCTCGGCAACAACGTCGTCGTGCGCAGCGGCGCGGTCCTCGAGCGCGCCATCGTGCACCACAACGCCTTTGTCGGCAGGCAGGTCGAGCTGCGCGGCTGCGTCATCGGCAGCGGCACCGACGTCATGCGCGCCGTCCGCGTCGAGGAGGGCGCGATCGTCGGCGATGCCTGCCTGCTCGAGGAGGAGGCCTTTGTCTCCGGCGGCGTGCTCGTGTACCCCCACAAGACGATCGACGCCGGCTCGATCGTGCACAGCAGCGTGGTGTGGGAGAACCGCGGCGGGGCGCCGCTGTTCGGCCCGCGCGGCGTCACGGGCCTGGTCAACGTCGAGATGACGCCCGAGTCGGTCGTCCGGCTCGCCTCCGCCTACGCCACCACGCTGCCGAAGGGCAGCAGCGTCGTCACCTCGCGCGATGCCTCGCGCGCGGCCCGGGCGCTCAAGCGCGCTGTCATCGCCGCGCTGACCGCGAGCGGCATCGACGTGCGCGACCTCGAGGTGGCGCCGCTGCCGGTCACCCGCTTCACGGTCGCCAACACGGGGGCTGCGGGCGGCATCGTGCTGCGCACGAGCCCGACCGACGCCCAGGTGCTGGAGGTGGTGCTGCTCTCCGGTGACGGCGCCGACCTGTCACCGGTACGTCAGCGCGGCATCGAACGGGTGCTGAGCCGGCGCGAGTTCCGCCGGGCCTTCCCCGGTGAGATCGCCGAGCTCACGTTCCCGTCGCGCACCGTCGAGACCTACAGCCACGAGCTGCTGCGCAGCATCGACGTCTCCGGCGTCGAGCAGGCCCGGCTGACCGTCGTGCTCGACACCTCCGGCGGCGCGGTGTCGCTGGTCCTGCCGGCGCTGCTCGGTCGGCTCGGCGTCGACGTGCTGACGCTCAACGCCCGACTCGACGAGGCAGCCGGCTCGGAGGGGGTCGCCGGCCAGATGCGGGCGCAGGCGCGGCTCGCCGAGCTGGTGCGCTCCTCCGGCGTTTCGTTCGGGGTGCGCTTCGACCCCACCGGCGAGCGCATCGACCTGGTCGACGACGAGGGCCACCTGGTCCAGCCCGATCGGGCGCTGCTCGTCCTGCTCGACCTGGTCGCGGCCGAGCGCCGCAGCGGGCGCATCGCGCTGCCGGTGACCACCACCCGCATCGCCGAGGTGGTCACCCGCTTCCACGGCACCCAGGTGCTCTGGACGACGACCGCACCCGACGACCTGGCCCGGGCGGCGAGGTCGCCGGACGTCGTCTTCGCCGGCGACGGCCGCGGCGGCTTCGTGCTGCCGGAGTTCTCGCCGGCACTCGACGGCATCGCGGCCTTCGTGCGTCTGCTGGGCCTGGTGGCCCGCACCCGCCTGCGGCTGTCGCAGATCGACGCGCGCATCCCGCTCGCGCACCTCGTGCACCGCAGCGTGCCGACGCCGTGGGCGGTGAAGGCCTCGGTCATGCGGGCCGTCGTCGAGGCGGCGGCCGGTCACGAGCTCGACACGCTCGACGGCGTGCGCGTCGTGGAGCACGACGGCGGGTGGGCGCTCGTGCTGCCCGACCCGAGCGAGGCAGTGACGCACGTGTGGGCCGAAGGGCGCGACGCGGCGATGGCGGCTCGGCTGGTGACCCGCTGGGCCGAGACGGTGGAGGCGGCGCGCGGGTGAGGGACGGCGCGCGTGTGCAGGACGGCCAGGGGCCGCGCCTGCGGCAGACTGCCTGACGTGCTGCCAGGCGTGCGCGAAGGCCCCGTCCGACGTGTCGACGCCTCGATGTCGCTGCTGCTCGACACGATGGCGAACACGCTGGACGAGGGCTACGCAGCCAGGGCCGCCCAGGCGAGGACGAGCCCGGGGGCCCGGCTGCGTCGGGTCGGTCCGTCGGGCGTGCTGGTGCTCGTCGCGCTGGGCCTGGTGACCGGGACAGCGGTGGCTCAGGTACGCGGCAGTGAGCAGTCCGCACGCGGTCTTCGGGCCGAGCTCGCCGAGCAGGCGCGGGCGCGCAGCACGCAGGGCGACGCGCTGGCCGAGCAGGCACGCCGGCTGAGCGCCGCGGTCGAGCGCAGCCGAGCGCGGGCGCTGGGCGGCGGCCGGGCAGCCGACCAGGCCACCGACCGGCTCGCTGTGCTCGGCCTGGCCAGCGCGACCGTGCCGGTCCGCGGGCCGGGGGTGGTCATCACGCTGGACGACGCACCGGCGCCCGGCGGCGCCGAGTCGCTCGAGCCCGCGGGCGGCGGCGTGCTGGGTCGGCAGCGGGTGCAGGACCGTGACCTGCAGGACGTCGTCAACGGCCTGTGGGCCGCGGGCGCCGAGGCGGTCGCGGTCAACGACCAGCGACTGACGGCCGTCACCGCGATCCGTAGCGCGGGGGAGACGATCCTTGCCGATTTCACCGTGCTCACCGCGCCCTACGTCGTGTCGGCGATCGGCGACGCGGCGGCCCTGCAGGTGCGCTTCGTCGACGGTCCCGTCGGCCGGCGCCTGGCCGGCTACCCGCAGCTCTACGGCATCGCGGTCGACGTCCGCCGGGCCGACGAGCTGAGGCTGCCTGGCGCCACCACCCGGGGGCTGGCGGTCGCCTCGCCGGTGCCGGGGGCGCGGTGATCGCCGCCGCGGCCCTGACGGTCGGCGTGGTGCTCGGGCTCATCCTCTCGCCGTCCGTGCCACCCGCGCTGCAGCCCTACCTGCCGATCGCGGTCGTCGCCGCCCTCGACGCGGTCTTCGGCGGCGTGCGGGCACGGCTCGAGGGCATCTTCGACGACAAGGTCTTCGTCGTGTCGTTCGTCAGCAACGTGCTCGTCGCCGCCCTCGTGGTCTTCCTCGGCGACCAGCTCGGGGTCGGCGGGCAGCTGTCCACCGCGGTGGTGGTCGTGCTGGGCATCCGCATCTTCAGCAACGCCGCCGCGATCCGGCGCCGGGTGTTCGGCGCATGAGCCCGTCCCGGCGTCGCCCGCAGCCCGCCCGCACCCCCACCCGGGGGCGGCTGCTCATCGCGGCGCTGCTGCTGCTGCTCGGCTTCGCGGCGGTCGTGCAGGTGCGCTCGGTGCAGGAAGCGCCGCTCGCGTCGGCCCGCGAGGGCGACCTCGTCCAGATCCTGGACGACCTCGACAACCGCAACGCCCGCCTGCGCGCTGAGCTGTCCCGGCTCGAGTCGGCGCAGCGCGAGCTGAGCTCGGGCACCGACCGTACGGACGCCGCGCTCGCCGAGACCCGCCGCCGCGCCGAGGTGCTGGGCGTGCTGGCCGGCACGCTGCCGGCCGCGGGCAGCGGCGTCGTGCTCACCGTCAGCGACCCCAACCGGGCGGTCGGCGCGCAGGTGCTGCTCGACGCGCTGCAGGAGCTGCGGGCGGCCGGGGCCGAGGCCGTGCAGATCGAGGGCCCAGTCAACGAGGGCCCAACCGGTGAGGGCCCAGCCGACGAGGGCACGGCTGTGCGGGTCGTCGCCTCGACCGCCTTCGTCGACGTCCGCGGCGGTGTCCGCGTCGGCAGCACCGTGCTGTCACCGCCCTACCGCTTCACCGCGGTCGGCGACGCCGCCACGCTGGCGCAGGCCATGCGCATCCCGGGCGGCGTCGTCGACACCGTCGAGGCCCGTGGCGCACGCGCCGCGGTGCAGGAGCGCGCGGCGGTGCGCGTCGATGCCTTGTCGCGGGTGCAGCCGCCCCGATACGCTCGCGCGTCTTGACGGGTCACCGGCTGCCGCAACGACGGGCGGACGCGATCCGCCGCTGCGACCGAGGAGCCCTGCCGTGCCTGTCGACCCTGCCGCCCGTCGCTACACCCCCGAGCACGAGTGGTTGCTGCCGGTGGGAGGGGGAGCCGACGCGGTGTTGCGCCTCGGCATCACCGAGTACGCGCAGGAGGCGCTCGGCGATGTCGTGTTCGTGACGCTGCCCGAGGTGGGAGCCGAGCTGACGGCCGGCCAGGCGCTGGGCGAGGTGGAGAGCACCAAGAGCGTCTCCGACATCTACGCACCGGTGGCGGGCACCATCACCGGACGCAACGAGCAGCTCGACGCGACCCCCGAGCTGGTCAACAGCGATCCGCTGGGCGAGGGGTGGATCGCCGAGCTGCAGCCCACCGACGGGGTGGAGGCCGCGCTCGCCTCGGACGCGCTGCTCGACGCCGACGGCTACGCCGCGCTGACGTCGGGATCCACCTGACCTCAAGAGTCGCCGCCACACGGGCCGCCCGACCTCCACAGCCGGTTGACCCTTCTCCGGGGGTCCCGCTACGGTCTGGCCCTCCCCGTGCCCGCCCAGCCCCGCTCCATCCCCGGGGCTCCGTCGAGAGGCGACAAGCGTGTTCTGCACCTCCTGCGGCCATCAGAACCCGGACGGCAGCCGCTTCTGCGCCGCGTGCGGCACCGCGCTCAAGCAGCCAGCTGGCGCCGGCGGCACTCCGGCGGGTGCCGACACCACCTCGACCATCTCGCTCGCGGCGCTCGAAGGGGCGCTGGAGACCGCTGAGCCGGAGTCCCCGACCGAGGCGGCGGCGCCCAGCAGCGACACCGGAGCCCTCGACGGGCTCCCGGCCGGCAGCGCGCTGCTGGTCGTCAAGCGTGGCCCGAACGCCGGCAGCCGCTTCCTGCTGGACGCCGACGTGACGACGGCCGGGCGGCACCCGGAGTCGGACATCTTTCTCGACGACGTCACCGTGTCCCGGCGCCACGCCGAGTTCGCCCGGGAGGGCGCCGGTTTCCTGGTCCGTGACGTCGGCAGCCTCAACGGCACCTATCTCAACCGCGAGCGCATCGAGGCCGGCGGCCTGGCCGGCGGCGACGAGGTGCAGATCGGCAAGTACCGCCTGGTGTTCCTCGTCGGCCCCCGTGGGAGTGAGTCATGAGCCTGTTCGCCGCCGCCGAGCCGACCCCCGCCCGTGTGGCCGCGCCCGAGCCAGACGCCCCGACCACGCCGGTCGGCCGCAGCCCACGAGCGGTCGGGCACGCGTACATGAGCATCGGCGAGGTGCTCGGTCAGCTGCGGCCCGACTTTGCCGACATCACCATCAGCAAGATCCGCTTCCTCGAGGCTGAGGGGCTGGTCCAGCCCGAGCGGACCGCGTCGGGGTACCGCAAGTTCACCCGCGAGGACGTCACGCGACTGCGCTACGTGCTCACCGCCCAGCGCGACCACTACCTGCCGCTGCGCGTCATCAAGGAGCACCTGTCGGCGCTCGATCGCGGTCAGGAGCCGTCTGCCGACCTGCCGACGGAGCCGCCGGCCGGCTCGGCGCCCGCCCCGCCCCCGGCCGTCACGACCGAGGGAATGCCGAGCGCCGAGTCGTTCGCGCCAGCGGCCAGCGAGGTGCGCCTGTCGCGCGAGGAGCTATGCAAGGCAGCCGGCCTCACCCCGGACCAGCTCGACCAGCTCGAGCAGTACGGGCTGATCGTGTCCACCGGTGCGCAGCACTTCGACGGTGACGCCGTCGTGGTCGCTCGGACGGTGGCCGAGATGAGCCGGTTCGGCATCGAGGCGCGTCACCTGCGCTCGTTCCGCACCGCCGCCGAGCGCGAGATCGGACTGGTCGAGCAGGTCGTCACGCCGCTGCAGCGCCAGCGCGGCCCCGAGGCGCAGGCCCGCGCGCAGGAGGTGACGCGCGAGCTCGCGGCGCTGTCGGTGCGCCTGCACGCCACGCTCGTGCGGGTCGGTCTCGGGCGAGGTCTGCGGACGTAGCGGCCCCCACCGGACTAGGCTCGCGTCCGGACGCACCGCAGCACCGGCGCCCCGTCCCGGGAGCGCCGGGTCGGCCGGCTCGACGAGGAGGACCGCCGTGGACGAGACCGGGGGACGCACCTCGCTGACCGAGTTGTCCGTGGTCGGGGTGCGCGTCGAGCTGCCGAGCCAGCAGCCCATCGTGCTGCTCAAAGAGGTCGACGGCGACCGCTACCTACCGATCTGGATCGGCGCGGTCGAGGCCACGGCGATCGCCTTCGCACAGCAAGGGGTCGTCACGGCGCGCCCCATGACGCACGACCTGATGAAAGACCTGCTCGCCGCCTTTGACCGCACCCTTCGCACGGTGACGATCACCGAGTTGCGGGAGGGCGTGTTCTACGCCGAGCTCGGTTTCGACGACGGCGTGACAGTGAGCGCCCGACCCTCGGACGCCATCGCGCTCGCGATGCGTAGCGGCGCCACGATCCGTGGCGAGGAGGCGGTGCTGGGGGAGGCGGGCATCGCCATCCCGGACGAGCAAGAGGACGAGGTCGAGAAGTTCCGCGAGTTCCTCGACACCATCACCCCGGAGGACTTTGACCCCGAGTCACCGTCCTGAGCTCGGCCCGAAGCGGGCCACAACCTCGGCCTAAGGTTTAGAGTTCAGACACGCCGCGCCCATCGTTGACCGGCGACCACCCACTCTCTAGGTTCGCCTCGTTGGCCACCCGCGGCCTCGGTTGCCGCCCCGGCGGCCCCCGCAGACAGGAGCAGCGCCCGTGAGCGAGCGACCGACGCCCGAGGTCGGGGCGCGCCCGACGGGCTCCGCCTCCCCGACGTCGCAGACCCCGCCGGGCCCGCAGAGCGGCACGGCCGTACTCGGTCTGCAGGGCACGCTGTTCGACGACATGCCCGAGGCCGAGCGTCCCGGCGGTCAGCCGCCCGGGCTCGGCTATCGCGGCCCGACGGCCTGCAACGTCGCCGGCATCACCTACCGCCAGCTCGACTACTGGGCCCGCACCGGGCTGGTCGAGCCCACCGTCCGTGAGGCGTCCGGCTCGGGCACGTCCCGGCTGTACTCCTTCCGCGACATCTTGGTGCTGCGCGTGGTCAAGAACCTGCTCGACGCGGGGGTGTCCCTGCCCAACATCCGCACCGCCATCGGCTCGCTGCGCGAGCGCGGGGTGGCGGACCTCGCCGAGATCACCCTCATGAGCGACGGCACCACGGTGTACGAGTGCACCAGCACCGACGAGATCCTCGACCTGCTGAAGCGTGGCCAGGGAGTCTTCGGCATCGCCGTCGGCCGGCACATCGGCGAGGTCGAGGGCACCCTCGCGGCCCTGCCGGCCGAGCGCGCCGTGCACGACGCCGACGGCGCCCAGGTGGTCGCCGACGACGAGCTCGCAAGCCGGCGCCGTCGCCGCTCCACGGCCTGAGCCCGCGCGTCGCCCGGCGCGCGCGCACCGCTGCCGGTAGCCTGGCCGGGCTGACGATCCCGCGCGGGAGAGCCTCCGGACAGCCAGCTCCGGAGCGCCGAAGGAGCACGTCCCCCGACCAACCTCTCAGGCCAACGGACCGCGCGGGTCAGGCGACTCTGGAAAGTGGGGTGCCCACGGCGCCCCCACCGACGGTGCAAGCCGCACCCCTCGCGGGAGCGGTGAACCTCTCAGGTCCCATGACAGAGCGGGGGCGGAGCGCAGCCGTGCCCCGCTCGGCCCGCATCTCTGGAGCACCCTGTGAGCCTGCCCGAATCCACTGGGACAGCCGGCCCCGACCGCACCCCGTTGCGTGCGCTCGAGCAGGCTGCGGCCTTCCCCGAGCGGCACATCGGACCGGACGCGGACGCCCAGGCCAAGATGCTCGCCCTGGTCGGCGCCGGCTCGCTCGAGGAGCTGGCCGCCTCGGCGGTGCCGCAGACCATCGCCGCGACCGACCGCCTCGACCTGCCGGCCGGGCTGTCCGAGGCCGAGGTCACCGCCGAGCTGCGTGGCTACGCCGAGCTCAACCACGTGCGCGTCCCGATGATCGGGCTCGGGTACTCCGGCACCCACACCCCACCGGTCGTGCGGCGCGGCGTGCTCGAAGATCCAGGCTGGTACACCGCCTACACGCCCTACCAGCCCGAGATCAGCCAGGGCCGCCTCGAGGCGCTGCTCAACTTCCAGACCGTCGTCACCGACCTCACCGGGCTCCCGATCGCGGGTGCGTCGCTGCTCGACGAGGCCACCGCCGCCGCCGAGGCCATGACGCTCGCCCGGCGCAGCAGCAAGGCGCCCGCCGGGGCAGCGTTCGTCGTCGACGCCGACTGCCTGCCGCAGACTGTCGCCGTCGTGCAGACGCGGGCCGAGCCGCTGGGGCTGCCCGTCGTCGTGGCCGACACCAGCGCGGGCCTGCCGGACGGCGACGTGTTCGGCGTCCTGTTGCAGTACCCGGGGGCCGGGGGAGCGGTGCGCGACCTGCGCCCCGTGCTCGAGCAGGCCCGCGAGCGCGGTGCGCTCGGCATCGTCGCGGCCGACCTGCTTGCGCTGACGCTGCTGACCAGCCCCGGCGAGCTCGGGGCCGACGTCGCGGTCGGCAGCAGCCAGCGCTTCGGCGTGCCGCTCGGCTTCGGCGGCCCGCACGCCGGATACCTCGCGGTGCGCAAGGGGTTGGAGCGCACGATGCCCGGGCGTCTCGTGGGCGTCAGCGTCGATGCCGCCGGACGTCCCGCCTACCGCCTCGCCCTGCAGACGCGCGAGCAGCACATCCGGCGGGAGAAGGCGACCAGCAACATCTGCACCGCGCAGGTCCTGCTGGCCGTCGTCGCCGGTGCCTACGCGGTCTACCACGGCCCGCAGGGCCTTCGGGACATCGCCCTGCGCACCCACCGCTTCGCGGCGCTGCTGGCCGCGGCGCTCGACGTGCCCGGGCCCCGCTTCGACACCGTCACCGCCGCCGTGCCCGGCCGCGCCGACGAGGTCGTGGCCGCCGCGGCCGAGCGTGGGGTAGACCTGCGCCGGGTCGACGCGGACACCGTCGCCGTGGCCACCGACGAGACGACCACCCGGGCCCACCTCGACGCGGTCGTCGCCGCCTTCGGCCGCCCGCCCGCCGACTGGGACGCGCTCGATGCGCGCACGCCCGACGCCCTCCCCGCCGAGCTGCTGCGCCAGACCCCTTTCCTCACCCACCCGGTCTTCGCCGCGCACCACAGCGAGACCGAGATGCTGCGCTACCTGCGCCGGCTGTCCGACAAGGACCTCGCCCTCGACCGCACGATGATCCCGCTGGGCAGCTGCACCATGAAGCTGAACGCGACCACCGAGATGGAGCCGATCAGCTGGCCCGAGTTCGCCGGCCTGCATCCCTTCGCCCCGCACGAGTCCAGCGAGGGGTACCGCCGGCTCATCGCCGACCTCGAGCGCTGGCTCGCCGAGATCACCGGCTACGACGCGGTCAGCCTGCAGCCGAACGCCGGCTCGCAGGGCGAGCTCGCGGGTCTGCTGGCGATCCGCGGCTATCACCGGGCGAACGGCGACACGCAACGCGACGTGTGCCTGATCCCGGCCAGCGCGCACGGCACGAATGCCGCGAGCGCGGTGATGGCCGGCATGCGGGTGGTGGTGGTCGGAACTGCCTCGACCGGTGACGTCGACGTCGATGACCTGCGGGCCAAGATCGAACAGCACGGGGAGCGGCTGGCGGCCCTGATGGTCACCTACCCCAGCACGCACGGCGTCTTCGAGGACACCATCACCGATATCTGCGCGGCGGTCCACGACGCTGGGGGTCAGGTGTACGTCGACGGCGCCAACCTCAACGCCCTGGTCGGTCTGGCCCGGCCGGGCCGGTTCGGTGGCGATGTCAGCCACCTCAACCTGCACAAGACCTTCTGCATCCCGCACGGCGGCGGGGGCCCGGGCGTCGGTCCGGTCGGCGTGCGGGCGCACCTGGCGCCCTACCTGCCGAACCACCCGCTCGACGAGCACGCCGGTCCGGCGACCGGACCCGGGCCGGTGAGCGCCGCGCCATACGGCAGCGCCGGGATCCTGCCCATCAGCTGGGCCTACGTGCGGCTCATGGGCGGTGCGGGGCTCACCCGCGCCACGCAGGTGGCCGTGCTCTCCGCGAACTACGTGGCCCAGCGTCTGCAGCCGCACTACCCGGTGCTCTACACCGGCCGCGGAGGCCTGGTCGCGCACGAGTGCATCGTCGACCTGCGCCCGATCACCAAGGCCACCGGCGTCAGCGTCGACGACGTCGCCAAGCGGCTGGTCGACTACGGCTTCCACGCCCCGACGATGAGCTTCCCGGTCGCCGGCACTCTCATGATCGAGCCGACCGAGAGCGAGGACCTCACCGAGCTGGATCGGTTCTGCGCCGCGATGATCGAGATCCGACGCGAGATCGAGCAGGTGGCCGAAGGCGTCTGGCCGCGCGAGGACAACCCGCTGCGGCACGCCCCGCACACCGCGGCCGATGTCGTCGGGGAGTGGGACCGGCCCTACAGCCGCGAGCTCGGCGCCTACCCGCCCGGCGTCGACCGGTCGACGAAGTACTGGCCGCCGGTGGGCCGCATCGACGGCGCCTACGGCGACCGCAACCTCGTCTGCTCGTGCCCCTCGCCGCAGGCCTACGAGAGCTGACCCGGCACCGTCAGGCGGCGAGCGCGCTGAGCCGGTAGCCGGCTCGGTGCGGCGCAACCACGCGACCGTCCGGCAGCAGCTCGCCCGTGTCGTCGAACACGACGACGCCGTTGCACAGCAGCGACCAGCCCTGCTCGGGGTGGGCGGCGACCGTGCGGGCGGCGTCGCGGTCGCGAGCGTCGGCGGACGGACAGGTGGGGGAGTGCTGGACGCACATCGCGGGCTCCGGGGGGCGCTGGGCTCGGCCGGTCGCTCCTGGTGGGCCGGTCGTGGTGACCCTGCTGTCATCGGCCACCGGGCGGTGAGCCTGAACCACCGGATCAGGCGACACGTCTCCGGTCGCTTGACTCTCCCGTCGGGGGCGCGTGCACGCTCGCACCATGCATCCGGTCGCCGCCGGAGCCAGGGCCCGTTCTTCGCCCGGATTTCTGGGGGTGGCGGCCACCCGTCGCTGATGTTCATCCAGGTGCCCGAGGCCAAGACGGTCAAGAACCGAGTGCACCCCCACCTCACCGCCGCCGACCGGGAGGCCGAGGTCGAGCGGCTGCCGGGCTTTGGCGCCCGGCGCCTGCACGACAAGGACGAGTGGGGCATGAGCGGGACGACGCTCGCCGACCCCGAGGGCAAGGAGCTCTGCGTCGCCGGGCAGTGACGACCTAGACGGTATGGAGGTGCCCGGTTCTTGGGCCGGGACCTCACGCGCAAGTTGTCGTGGGTTGCCGGCCCGGGGTTGAGTCCGGGGCGGTAGAGCCAACAATTGCGGGAGGTCCCGGTGGAG
>JAABUN010002568.1_pt1 | contig 31637 bp, 29 predicted proteins | sample 5559311 | NCBI WGS metagenome assembly JAABUN01 (sample SAMN10711877, study PRJNA513370) | rock metagenome | isolation source: Antarctica rocks | place: Antarctica: Victoria Land, Siegfried Peak sud | reverse complement strand
CCCTCCCTGCACACCGCCCCGCCAACGGCACCACACCATAACAATCGGCAGAGGCCCCACTTATCCAAAGCGAAACAGTGTCTCGACGAAGCCGACCACCTCTGCCATCAAAGACTTTTGCTCTGGAGCCAGGTGCGGATAGCCTGGATGAGTCCCGCCTTGCGTTCCAGCGGCAGCCAATGGGCGCCGGGCAAACTCGTCACGGTAAGGTCTGCGCAGGCCGCGCGCATCGGGTCGCCTAGGCGATTTCCGTTGATGCTGTTCATCTGATCATAGTCGCCGTTGACGAACAGCAGCGGCTGCGACAGGCGGCCGTCATTGGGCACCTTGCGCGCGTAGGCGATGTTGGCGTCGTCGTTAAGGTACCACGCGCAGGGGGCGCGGAAGCCGTGAGCCTTGAACGCCCGCACCAGCACGTCGAAGTCCGCCGGCGGCCAGAGAGCCGGGTCAGGTTGAGTCGGCGGGGCTCGGTGCGCGGCGCCGAAGCGCCCTCCCTTGCGCGTGACCATCGCATTCGCCGCAGGCTTGCCAACGCTGGCGGGGTCGCCTGACCGGAAGATCGACGCCAGCGATGCCGCCTTGTCCGCATCCAGGTCGGCGACGGCCGCCCTGAAATGCGTCATGTAGTAGCGGTAGTAGTCCCATTGGCCATCCGGATACCGGTCAGCCGGATAGATCGTTCGGTCGACCAGCGGGACGAGCGTCGGCAGGGCGTTCGCGTCGGGAAAATACGGCACCGAAATCAGCACGACGCCACGGCTGCGCTTGGGCTCATGCGCGACCAACGCACCGGCCACGACACTGCCCCAGTCGTGGCCGACCCAGATCGCAGGCTTGCCACCAAGGTGGTCATGAAGCTCCGCCATGTCCGCCACGACTTGCTCGTGGGTGTAGGCGTCGTTAGCTGCCGGGGCGGAAGAGCCGCCGTAGCCGCGCAGATCAGGAGCGACGCAGTGCCAACCGTCGGCGGCGAACGCGTCCATCTGGGCGCGCCACATCAAACTGAGCTCCGGCCAGCCGTGGAGGAAAATCATCAACGGTCCGTCGGCCGGCCCGCACTCGATGTAGTGCGTTGTCTGACGAGGCGTGCTGAAAGCGCGCGAGACCAGCGTGGAGGAGGGCATTCCCCATGCTTCGCCCGACAGGGCGGCTGCGCCCATCCCGAGGAGGATGGAACGTCGGTTGGAATGCCAGATCGGGATTGGACCTTCGACGGGATGGTCTTGGATTGTATGCATTCACAATCGTACGCCGAACGGTTGCTTGCTATTAGCTCAGCAATCGCGTACGAAGCTTGAAGCAAAACTTCAAGGTGATAGTTTGCGACAGAAAAATTTCCTCGAAGGCGTGGCCGTGTTTGTCGCTGTGGCCGAAGCCGGCAGCTTTTCCGAAGCAGCAAGGCGTCTCGGCATCTCGCCATCCGCGGCCAGCCAGGCGATCCGAAGTCTCGAGGAGCGGCTCGGTACGCCGCTTCTGCGCCGCTCGACCCGCAGTTTGAGTTTGACGGACGTAGGCACCGATTATCTGCTCGCGGCAGCCCCAGCCCTTTCGCAATTGAGGCGAGCCGCGGAAGAGGCAGCGGGGCGGGGCGGACGGCCAGCCGGCCCTTTGCGCCTCACCATGCCACGCGCGCCATTCGAGATGCTCATTGCAGCTGCACTGGCGGCTTTCCAGGACACTTATCCTGATGTGGATCTCGAGATCGCGGTTGAAGCGCGCATGATCGACATCGTCAAGCAGGGCTACGACGCAGGATTGCGCTATGGTAACTGCCTTGAGAAGGACATGGTGGCCGTCCCAGTCGCGCCCAGGTCAGAAGCGGTTCTCGTCGCCTCACCTGCCTACCTTCATGCTCGATCAATGCCGAACCTCCCAAGCGATCTGCTCAATCACCGCGCTGTGGTGTGCCGCAGTCAGATCACCGGCTTGATCATACCATGGAACCTGCAGTCCGCCGGCGAGACCATACAGATCGCCCCGCCAGCGGCAACGATCGTTCACGATCTTGCCTCCCAGATCGAGCTGACTGTGAGGGGGCTAGGAATTGTCAGCGCGCCGGCTGCGAGCGTCTCCGACCTCCTCGACGCTGGAAAGTTGTCACGGGTCCTGCCCACATGGTCTTCCCCGCTGGAGGCGCTTTACCTTTACTTTCCGAGCCGTCGTCACCAATCAGCGGCATTGCGCGCGTTCGTAGCGCTTCTGAAGGGCCGCTCCTATCTTCCCTCCACCTGTGTGATGGGCAGGTTAGAAACGTAGATGTGCAGGATGAAACCTCATCGCGGCCGACATCAAATTAGCGACCCGGCCTCAATCTGATCAGCCTAAGCAGGCTTCCTTGGCTCTACGCACGGATGGTAACATCGGGCCATTGTTGACGTAGGCTGGGTGGTTGTCATGGCGGGTCGGTCTCCTTTGGTTGCGACGGCTGAGCAAGAAGCTGAGTTGCGCGCGCTGTCGCAGTCCGACGTGCGGGGCGAGGCGGACCGTGCGCGCGCGGTCCTGCTGACCTTGCAGGGCTGGACCAGCGTTCAGTTGGCGGAGGCGTTTGGCGTGACGCCGGAGGCGGTTCGGCACTGGCGGGGGTGGTTTGCCGACCGCGGCGTGGACGCCTTGCGGTCCACGCTGGCGCCGGGTCCATCTCTGGCCAAGGGCGAGCGGGCCTTGGCGGTTGCGAGCCTGCTGCTGCGCCAGCCCGTGGAGGACCGGGTCAACTGGACCTTGCCGCGCTTGCGGGCCGAGATCGAGCGACAAACGGGGGCTACGATCTCGGCAGGGCGCTTGAGCGTGCTGCTGAAAAGGGGGGCTTCAGTTGGCGCCGGCCGCGGCACAGCCTGACCGGGCGGCAGGACGCGCAGGCCGTGGACCGCATGGGCCTGCGCCTGGCGCTGCGCCAGGCTCAGGCCGACGCGGGCGACATCGTGCTGCTGTATGGCGACGAGAGCGAGGCGCTGACCCACCCCTACCTGGCCCATGCCTGGGCCGAGCGCGGCGCCGACCTGCGGGTGCAGGCGCCGGGGACATCGCGCAAGGTGGCCATGCCCGGCGAACCTCTCGGTTCGACGCTGGGCGCACTCGACGCGGGCACGGGCGAACTGGTCGTCAGCACGTTGCCCACCAAGACCAGCGCCGACGTGATCGCGCTCTTGCGCCGCCTGGACTGGCGTTACGGCCCCCAGCCCGGCTGCGACCGTCTGCCTGTCGTGCTGGTGTGGGACAACGGCCCCGTGCATACCAGCCGCGCCACTCGGGCGGCGCTGGCCGAGCGGCCCTGGATCACGGTGGAGTGGCTGCCCCGATACGCGCCGGAGCTGAACGACATCGAACGGAGCTGGCGCGACCTCAAGCGGCACCACCTGGCCCACCACACGTTCCAGGACGCCGCCCATCTCACCTGCGCCATCCACGCCGCGGTCAAGCAACTCAACGAAGAGCGCCAAACGCCGCATCCGTGCGACAAGCTGAATAAAGCTGCTTAGGGGCCGCTATAAAATAACCGATCTAACTTGGAAATTCAAACCATTGAAATCGCACATTATTATTTTCTGTGGTGGCGTGGTTATTTTATGACGGCTCCCTAGAGCACCGATCTTTTTAATCTTACTCATAGCCTGCAGTCTGGACACATAGACGCCAAACTCTTTCCCTTGTCGCTCATAATCACAAAGGAGCGAAGACGTTTCTATCGTGGGTCGTCCCCATCGCTTTCAAATCTGAGCCCGAGCCGTTAGAATCATCTGCGTCTGGGTGACGATGGCGGCGAGCTTGCCATCACCCCGCGTCACCTTGGTTTGCCAGACCATGGTCGACCGACCGCGATGCAGCGGCGCGCACTCAAACGTGACGAGATCTCCAACCGGCACGGCGGCAAAGAAGTTGGTCTTGCTTTCCAATGTCGTAGTGCCTTGGCCAGGCAATAGGTTGGCACCGGTCGCCATGCCCCCGCACTGGTCGGCAAGCGCCATGATGGCGCCGCCGTGCAACACGCCGGACAGGTTGGCATGATCGCTCGTCACGCGGACCTCCGCGACAACGAGCTCGGCCGAGCGTTCCTTCAGCATCAGGCCGATCAGCCGGGAGAAGGGCGGCATCGCATAATCGGACGCTTCCGTTGATTTTGCCCCGGGGTCGTCCGTCATTGTCCGGTCTCCCGCGCCCACTGCTTCGGCAGCCGCTGGTAGTTCGTCGTCGCCCACTCGGTGTCGTAGCTGATGGTGCCCGACGCCGTCATGGGCGGCATGCCTTCAGGGCTCGGCACCGCCGGGTTCAGTGCCGGGCGGTAACCGTACTTGGCATTGACGGCTTGCGCAAAGTCACTCTGCAGAAACTCGATGAACCGGCGTGCGCCGTCCGGGTTAGGGCCGTTCTTTACGATGCCCGCGGTGTGCACGATCACGGCGTCCTGTGGAGGCAGCACGAGGTCGATCGCTTGGCCGTGTCCCACTTTTGAGTTTAGCACGTCCGACACCCACCCGGCGCCGACAGCGGCCTCCCCCTGTTCGACCAGCGTGACCATGAGTTGCGGTGAAGCGGTCCACTGGCTGATGTTGGCGTTCAGCTTGCGTTCGTAGTCCCAGGCCTTCTCCTCGCCCAGGCGGAACATCTGCATCGCGAGCAGCACGTAGCCTATGGCGGTCGTCTGAGGGCTGGGCAGCGCAACCTGCCCCTTGAAGGCCGGGTTAAGCAGGTCGTCCCAGGTCGACGGCGGCTTGACGCCGGCCAGGGCAGCGTCGGACGCGAAGCGCTTCGTGTTCCAGAAGATCACCGGCGTGAGATAATACCACCCGTGCCAGAACCCGCCTGGGTCGGCGTAACCCTTCGCAATGTAGTCCAGGGTTTCAGCCTTGCTCTTGTATGATAGCAGCAGGTCATCGTTTGCCAGTGACTGCATGAACGGGATCGTTTGCGACACGAGCACGTCGGCCCGGGGCCGCGACTTTTCCGCGCGGATGCGGGCGACCTGCGCCCCGGCTGCCGGAATGACCAGCAACTCCACGTCGATCCCGGTCTGGCGGGTGAACTCGGCTTGAATGGCGCTGTTGAAGGCGGGTTCCGTCAGGCCGGTGTAGAGCACCACCTTGTCGCGCGCCGCAGCTGACGTGGATGCCGACAGCAGTGCGCCACCGGCAGCTAGCTTCAGGGCGTCTCGTCTGGACTTGGTCACGTTGCCTCCTTTGCCCGGCTTCGCGCCGCTCTTTATAGAAAGCTGAGCATCCGTCCTGTCATCATAATTGTCAACAATCCCGGTTGGGTCGGCGTGGCAGTTCTCGGGCCCATGCGCGCAGGTCGGCCACGAACAGCTCCGGAACCTCCATCGCGACGAAATGGCCGCCGCGCGGCAGGTCGGTCCAGCGCACGATGTCGTAGCCGCGCTCGACCCACGAGCGCGGCGGGAACGGCGCACGCGGATCCGGATGCGCGGCCACCGCGGTCGGGATCACGACGCGCCGCCCATCCGGCATTGCGCTCACACCCTCCGCAACCGCGCCGGCATAGAACCAACTGGCCGTCGCGAAGGCGTCGTTAGTGACATAGATCATCACCTCAGTCAGCATCTGGTCCAGGCTGAACACTCTTTCGAACGTTTGCTCCCGCAAATCCGCCCAGTCGTGGAGGCGTTCGATGATCCAGGCAGCCTGCGCCACCGGGTTGTCCGCCATGGCGTAGGCCAGCGAGTGCGGCCGTGTCCGTTGCAGCATCTCGTAGCCGCCCAGCACCTCCTCCACGGCAGTGCGGTTCGTCCGCCACGCTTTTTCTTCTGCGGTGCGCGGCTTGCCTGGCGGCATCACCAGCACCGAGTTGAGGTGGATGCTTTGCACCGACCCGGCGTGCTCCAGCGCGAGCCACGCTGCTACCGCCGCGCCCCAGTCGCCGCCTTGGGCGAGGTAGCGACGGTAGCCGAACCCTTCGCTCATCAGCGTGTTGAACAGGCGCGCGGTTGTGCGTGCGCCAACTGGTGCGCGCGGCTTGCCGGAGAAGCCGAACCCGGGCAGCGACGGGATGACCAGGTCGAACGCGTCCTCCGCCCGTCCTCCGAAACGGGACGGAAATGCCAGGGGCTCGATAGCCTCCCAAAACTCGAAGACCGATCCCGGCCATCCGTGGACCAGGAGCAACGGGCGGTGCCCGCCGGCCTCCCCCACGACATGCACGGCATGGATGTCGATGCCCTCCACCCGGTGGACCGCCTGTGGAAAACGGTTCATTACCGCCTCGGCCCCGCGCATGTCGAAGCCGTCCGCCCAATAGGCGCAGAGTGAACGCAGAAATACGGGGTCGCAGCCGTAGCGCCAACCGGCCTCCTCGGGCGCAAGGGGAAACCGGTAGGCACGGATCCGGGCGCGCAGGCAGTCGAGCGCGGTGTCGCTCCAGCGGACCTGGAACGGCCTCATGCCGCCGTCCGCCGGTCCGAGCCGCCGAGCATCAGCGCCACGCCCCCGAGCGCGACAGCGGCCGCGCCGGCCTCTGGCCAACTCAGCCGCTCGCCGAGGAACAACGATGCGAGCCCGAGGGTTATGATAGGTGCGACGTAGTTGTAGCTGTTCGCGAGCGTGGAGGAAACCGTTTGGTTGACCCAACTGAATACGCTGTAACCGAGCAGCGTGCTGACAACCGTCAGAAACGCCAACGCCGCCCAGGCTCGGGCCGGGACGTGGTCCAACTCGACGCTCGCGGCCTCGCCGGTCAGCCAGGACAGCAGCCACAGCAACGTCCCGGCCGTCAGGAGCTGCATCGTCAGGTTTACGACCGGGTCGCGTGGCAGGCTGACCCGGCTCGCAGCCAGCGACCCGGCGGCCCAGCACGCCGTGGCCGTCAGAAGCGCCGCCGCGCCAACCGGGCTGAAACTTCCGCCCGAAGCGGAGCTCCACCCCAGCAAGGCAGTGCCCACGAAGCCGACGCAAACGCCCGCCAGTTGCCGCCGGTCGAGCGGTTGCCGGAAGACGGCCCAGGCGAACAGCGCGAGGTATAGCGGCGGCGTGGACCCGAACACGGAGGCCGTGCCCGCTGGCAGGTAGCGCACGCCCCAGATCCCCAATGCCTGACCGCCCACGAGCATGACGATGCCCAGCAGCCCTGCCACAAGCAGGGAACGCGCCTTCGGGCGCTGCTCCGCCCGGCCTCGCCACGCCGCCACCGGCAGCAGCACGAGACCCGCGGCAGTGAACCGGATCGCCGCAAGGAAAGCCGCGGGCAGCGCGTCCACGCCCACCTTGAAGGCAAGGAAGTTGACCCCGTTGTAGAACCACAGAAACGCCACCGCCGGCACAACCAGTCGCGCGCCGGGCTGGGCGCGCTCCACCCCGGGAACGCCGAAGGTCACGCCCGCCAGCCCTGTGCGTCCAGCCGGTCGAAGAACGCCCGGATTTCGGCCGCCGCGCGGTCCGGCTGCTCCCGGTGCGGGAAATGCCCGGCGTCGGGGAACGGCGCGTAGTCCAGGTTCGGGAAGGTTTCGCCCAGCCGATCGGACCACTCCATCGGCAGCGTCGGGTCGCACTGCGCCCAGCGCACGCAAGTTGGCAGCGGGATGGGCGGCGGGCGGAGCGGCGTGTTGTCGGATGCCTCCGCCCGACGCTGCGCGGCGACCGCACGGTAGTGGGCAAACCCACCGGCGAGGTTACCGGGCGCCTGAAAGTTGGCCACGAACGCCTCTATCGTGGCATCGTCGAACGCTTCGGGCCGGTGTGCCCACCGCCGGAGCAGGAAGGTGAAGAAGAGGCGCACGGCCTCCGGCGACGTCGCCAGCAGATCGGGTGCGAGGTCGCTCTGGTTGAACCACGTGTGCCAGACGTATTGCAGGTGACCCGGCGCGGTGACGCGCTTGCCGATGCCTGGGTACATGAAGTTGAAGAAGAACAGGCCGGCGACCTGGCCGGGATGGCGCCGAGCCAGCGTCTGCGTGATCGTCGCGCCCACGTCGTGCGAAACGATCCCGACCGGGCCGACGCCGAGCACGTCGATCAGCGCGACGAGGTCCTCCGTCTGGTCGTCCGGGCCGAACGCTCCCTGCGGCTTGTCGCTGTTGCCGAAGCCGCGCAGGTCGGGCGCGATCAGGTCGAAGCGGTCCGCCAGGCGGGTCATAACGGGCTCCCAGGTCAGCCAGAACTCCGGCCAGCCGTGCAGCAGCAGCAACGGCCGCCCTTGCCCGACCCGGGCGACATGGAGGTTCGCGCCACGGACGGCCACGGTGGAATGCTTGATCATGCGGCGTTCTAGCTCGATTGGTTAGACGGGCAGCAGATGCAGGCGGTCTGCCGCGATCGCGAGCGTCACGTCTTCATCAATCGGCCGGCTGGCTATCGCGCCGTCGTCCACGGTCAGCAACCCGTGGCTCGTCTGCACCGAGTAGCGCGCGGTGCTGCCGAGGAACACCCGCTGAACCACATGCCCTTTCACCGCCGGCTCGACCCCGCAGACGCCAGTCGCCGCGATGGACAGCGCCTCGGGCCGGACCATCAGCGTAACCAGGCCATGCAGGCCGCCGGTCGGCATGGCGATTGTCTGGCCCAACGCCTCCACCCGGCCCGGCGCGGTCACGGTGGCAGCAAGGAAGTTGGCCAGCCCTACAAACTCCGCGATGTAGCGGGTGGCCGGACGGGCATAGATGTCCTCCGGCCGGCCGAGTTGCGCGATGCGGCCAGAGTCCATTACCGCCACCTGGTCGGAAATGGACAGCGCCTCCTCCTGGTCATGGGTGACGAACACCATCGTCTTGCCCAGCACCTGCTGCAGCCGCACGATCTCCTCCCGCAACCGGACGCGCAGCTTGGCATCCAGGTTGGACAACGGCTCGTCCAGCAGCAGCACCTCTGGGTCCACCGCGAGCGCCCGGGCCAGCGCCACGCGCTGCTGCTGGCCGCCGGACAATTGATGGGGATACTTGTCGGCCGCGGCCGACAAGCCCACCAGTTCCAGCATCTCGCCAATGCGCGCCTTTGCCGGTCCGGCCGCCATTCCCTGCCGCTTCAGGCCGTAGCCGACGTTGCCCGCAGCCGTCAGGTGCGGGAACAGCGCATACTCCTGGAACACCATCGTCATACGCCGCCGGTTCGGCGGCAGGTGGGCGATGCTTTCGCCATCCAGCGTGATATCGCCAGCGTCAGGCTTATACAGCCCGGCCAGAAGGCGCAGGGTCGTCGACTTGCCGCAGCCGGACGGCCCGAGCAGGGTGGTGATGCCGCCCCGCGGGATGTCGAGCGAGACGTTGTCGACGGCCAACAGCCCGCCAAGCCGCTTGCACAGGCCGATCAGCCGCGCATGCGGCTCCCTGTCCGTCGTGTGCCCGCTCATGCCGTCCTCCCACGGACCAGACCGGCCCACCGCAACGCGAGCTGGGCAAGGCCAACGCAGCAGAAGGTGACAGCCAGCAGCACGGTCGTCAGCGCCGCGGCGCCGCTCCAGTCGGAGCCGCCGATCTGCTGCAGGATGAGGTAGGTCACCAGCACCTGGCCCGGCGAGATCAGGAACACGATCACGCTGATGTTGGACACCGAGCGGATGAACGACTGCAGGAACGCCGCGAGCAGGCTGCGCGACAGCAGCGGCGCGTAGACGTCGATGATCAGCCGCAGTTCGCTGGCGCCGAGGTCGCGGGCCGAGTGCTCAATGCTGCGATGGATCTGGCCCAGTGCGGCGGACGTCGCCTGGTAGGCTTGCGGCAGGTGCCAGAAGCCCAGCGCAAGGACGATGAGCCACACGGTGTCGGCCAACTCGATCGGCGGCCCGTTGAACGCCAGCAGATAACCCACGCCGATGAACACGCCCGGCAACGCCCCGGGCAGTACGGCGAGGAAGCCGACCACGTCGCGCAGCGGGATCGGCCGGGATTGGACGAAGGCCGCAACTTGGCCGACGCAAGCCGTCACCAGGCCGGCCAGGACGCCCACCAGCAGGCTCTGGCCCAGCGCGTCCAGGTGGGAGCCGGCGTCCGCCCAATGCCGCAGCGTAAGCGACCAGTCGGAGCCCCACTGGCCCGTTAGCCCGGCGAGCAGGATGGCGGCGTACAGGATCACCACAAGCGCGCCGACGACCGTGCACACGGAAAGCACAGCCCACTTCACGACAGGCGGGGTTGCGATCTGGTCCACCGCGGCGCCGCGGCCGCCGCTGGTCGTGAACTCCCGGCGGTGCAGGAGCAAGCGGCTCGCAGCGAAGAGCGCGGCCGTGGGCAGAAGCAGGATGGATACGACCACCGCCGCGCCTTGGAGGTCGCCCATCCCGTCCATCATGGCCCATGCTTCGGTCGCCAGCAGCGGGTAGTTGCCGGCGATGACAACGGCATTGCCGAAGTCGGCCAGCACGGTGATGCCAACGACGAGCATGGCACCGACGATCCCGGGCCAGGCAAGCGGCAGCAGGACGGTGCGCAACGCGGCGGCCTCGGTAGCGCCCAGCGTCAACGCAGCCTGCTCGGCATTGGGATGCACGCCTTCCAGCACGCCCTGTATGATGGCGGCGGCCAGTGGGAAGAAGGCGACCGTTTGCGACAGCCACAGCCCGGGCCAGCCGAAGATGTTGGGCTGCAGGCCGAACAGGTGGTTGCTCAGCAATCCTTGCCGCCCGAACATCAGGATATAGGCAAACGCGACCATGAACGGCGGCGCGAACAGCGGCAGCAGGCCCAGGGTGCGGAACAGTGGACGCCACGGCATGTCGCGGCGGGTCGCGACGAAGGCGAAGGCGAACCCCACCAGGGTGGACGAGGCTGTGGACAGGACGGTGATGGCAACGCTGTGCCAGGCGGCCTGCAGCGTGCGCGGCCGGAGCAGCACGGCGCGCGCATCGGCCCAGTCCGGTGTCGCGAGCACGCGTGCTGCCGGATAAATCACGAACACGGCCAAGGCGCAGACGGTCAGGACCGCCAGGATCAAGACTCCGGGCTCGACGGCCAGCCGCCGCGGCCTGGCGCGCGGCCTTGCTATCGTAACGCTCACGGTGCGCCCGCGATGTGGTTTTCCATGCTGCCTCCCCCCGGACTTTGCGTCCGTTGTTGTCAGATGCCGGTGAACATCGGCTGCCGCTTCTCCAAGAACGCGTGGACGGCTTCCGCGTGATCGGCGGTGAAATGCGACATCAGTTCCAGCCCAACATGCGCCTCCACGATCGCCTCGAACTGCCTGCGCAGGACCATGTTGATGGCCTGCTTGGTGGTGTTGATGGCGAAGGTGGCGCCGGCGGCGAGCCGGTCCGCCATCGCGTTCACAGTCTCGTCCAGCTCTTCGGCGGATACGGCACGGGTGATCAAGCCGATCTCGGCCGCCTGCCTGCCCGTCAGCGGGTCGCCCGTCAGGAGGTATTCGCGTGCTCGGGCGTAGCCGATCAGTTGCGGCCAGATCAGCGCTCCGCCGTCGCCTGCCGTGTAGCCGACCGCCACATGCGGGTCGCCGATCTTGGCGGTCTCGACCGCGTAGGTGAGGTCGCAGTAAAGGGCCAGCGTCGCGCCGAAGCCGATAGCGTGGCCGTTAATCCGCGCGATGATCGGCTTTTCCAGCCGCAGCAGCCCATGCACCACCGCCACAGCCTCCCGCATGGACTGGATCGTGCCGGCGAACTCCTTGAGATGGGCCTTCATGGCGTGGAAATCGCCGCCTGCGGAGAACGCCCGCGTGCCTGCCCCGGTCAGGACCACGACCTTGGTGTCCGCATCGCGGTTAATGTCGCCGAACAGCGTCGACAGCTCGGTGTGCATCTCCTTCGTCACCTCGTTGAGCGGCGGGGTGTCGATGGTGACAGTCAGGACCGCGCCGCGGCGGGCGATCCTGAGGTGCTGGTAGGCATCGTACATGGCTAATCCTCCGGTGGCCGCGTCAAGCGCCGAACTGTTCACGCAAAGCGATCTTGCTTACCTTGCCGCTCTGCAACCGCGGCAGGGCGTCGACGAAAACGACGCTTTTGGGGCACTTGTAATGCGCGATCTCGCCGCGGCAGTGGGCGATCAGTTCCTCTGCCGTGGGGGATAGGCCGGGCCGGGGCACCGCGACCGCACGGACCGCCTCGCCCCACCTCGGGTCGGGCACGCCGATCACCGCGACCTCCTGGACCGCCGGGTGGCGCTCCAGCGCGTCCTCGACCTCGCGGCAGTAGATGTTCTCGCCGCCGGAGATGATCATGTCCTTCTTGCGGTCGACCAGGAACAGGTAACCCTCCCGGTCCAAGTATCCGATATCGCCGCTGTGGTACCATCCGCCGCGCAGCGCCTCAATCGTGGCCGGCCCGTTGTTCCAGTAGCTGTCGAGCGCCGTTTGCGACCGGAACACGACCTCGCCCGGCACGCCCGGTGGGCACGGTTCGTCCGCGTCGTCGATGATGCGCAGATCCACGTCCACCGCCGCCTGACCAACAGAGCCGAGCCGGGCGACCTGCTCCGGGCTGCCTTCCAGGTGGTGCTGGTGGGGCGCCAAATAGGTCGCGTTGCACTCGGTGCCGCCATATCCGTTGGATAACACCGGCCCGAGCAGCGCCAGGCCGCGCTTGAGCAGCGGCACGGGCGTGGGAGCAGCGGAGCACAGGACGTTCTCGATGCTCGACAGGTCGCGCGTTTCTATGCCGGGCACGTCCAGGATGTCCCGCAGGATGGTCGGTGCGACGTGGATGTGTGTGATCCGCTCGGTCTCGATCGTGCGCACGACCTCCGAAGGGTCGAACCGGCGATGGATGTGCACGGCACCCCCGCGCCAAAAAGAGGCGACGTACTGGCTCCGCGCACCGCGGTGGAAGATCGGCATCATCAACAGCTGGCGCGTATCGCCGCGTGTGTTGATCAGCCCGGACATCTGGTCCGCCCACCCCGCCTCTCCACGCTGGAGGCACAGCACACCCTTGGGCCGTCCGGTGGTGCCGCTGGTGTACATGAGGAGCGCGGCGTCGTCCGGCGCCGCCCGGCTCGGCGGGCCGTCCGGCGCGCCCTCCGCCAGGCTCTCGAAACTGTCCGCCCAGGATGGCGCATTGCCCAGGCAAACGTAACGCTTGACGGCCAACGACCCGCGCAGACCGTCCACCATCTGGGCGTACTGATCCTCGAAGATCAGCGTGTGCGGGGCACTGTCCTTAAGGATGTACAGCATTTCTGCCGTGGACAGGCGAAAGTTGACCGTGGACATGATGAACCCGGCCCGCTCGCAAGCGCCGTAAGCCTCCAGGAACTCCGGGCGGTTCATCGACAGCATGCCGACCCGGTCCTGGTGGCGCACGCCGCCCTGGTGCAGCCCGTGTGCGATCCGGTTGATGCGCTCCCAGTAGGCGCCGTAGGTGCGCACCTCGCCCCCGTAGATGATCGCAGGCGACCCAGGACGCAACCAGGCGTTCCGCTCGTGGATATCCGCCAGGAGCTTCATGGGCGCCTACTGCGCTGCTTCCGGTAGCGGGCGCACCAGCTTGTAGCCCGGCCAGTGCTTGCCCGAGAGGCGCCACCACGGCCGCGGGTACTCGATCTCGCCGCCCAACTCCTGCGCGGCATGGAGCGGCCAGCGCGGGTCGTCCAGCATGGCCCGCGCGACCCCCACCAAATCCGCTTGGCCGCTTGCCACGATCGCCTCGGCCTGCTCAGCCTTCAGGATCATGCCCACGGTCAGGGTGGCGATGCCCGAGCCTTCCTTGATGGCCTGGGCGATGTGAACCTGGTAGCCCGGCAGCACGGGCGGCAGCTTCTGGCCGCGCGCGTTGCCGCCGCTCGACACCGTCACGTAGTCGATGCCGCACGCGCGCAGCGTCCGTGCCAACTCTGTAGTCTCCTCCGGCGTGATGCCACCCTCGAACCAGTCGGTGCCGTTGACGCGGAAGCCGAGCGCTTTGTCCGTAGGCCAGGCCGCCCGCACTGCCTTCGCGACCTCGACCGCGAAGCGCATCCGGTTGGCGAGCGTACCGCCATAGCCGTCTGTACGGGCGTTGGCGACCGGGGACAGGAACGAGCTGATCAGGTAGCCGTGCGCCGCGTGCACCTCGATGGCGTCGAAGCCGATCCGGCCGGCGCGCCGGGTCGCGGTGGCGAAACTTTCCACCACCCGGTCGATCTCGGCCTGCGCCATGGCGGTGGGCGTGGGCCAGCGGTCGCTATGCGCGATGGCGGACGGGCCGACGGGCGTCCAGCCACCGTCCTCGGGCGCGGCTGGGTACGGCACGTCGAAGGCCTGGCTGGACGCCTTGCGGCCGGCATGGGCCAACTGGATGCCCCATCTGGCCGTCGAGTAGGTGCGGATGCGCCCGAGCATTGCGGACAGCGCCGCTTCCTGCTCGTCGTTGTATAACCCGAGGTCAAGCGGGCTGATCCGCCCGATGTCCTCGACCCCGGTTCCTTCCACGATGACCAGCCCGGCGCCCGAGATGCCCAGTGTGCCGTAGTTCATCTCGTGCCACGGGCCAGGCAGCCCGTCGACGCACATGTACTGGCACATCGGCGGCACGACGACCCGGTTGGCCAGCGTCAGGCCGCCGAGGCGGAAAGGTTCGAACAGCTTGCTCATCACTTCACTCCAATGCCGCGTCAGGCCGGCTGGCGCACGAGGTCCGGCCGTAGGTCCGCGTTGTGCGCGCAGCCCATCAGTCCCATGGTGCGGTCGATCTCGTCCTTCAGGATCTCGATGGCACGGGTGGCACCGGCCAATCCGCCGGCGGCAGCGCCGTACAGCGCTGCACGCCCCACGAACACGAATTGCGCGCCCAGGCACCGTGCGATCACCGCGTCCGAGCCGCGCCGGATGCCGCCGTCGAACATGACGACCAGCCGGTGGCCGACCGCCTCCGCGATGCCCGGCAGCATGTCGATGGACGCCGGCGCGCGGTCCAGCCCGTAGCCGCCGTGGTTGGACACGATGATCCCGTCCGCGCCCAGCTCGGCCGCCTGCGTCGCATCGGCGGCGTTGAGAATGCCCTTGACGATCAGAGGCCCCTGCCAGAGCTGCCGCAGCGTCTCCATCTCGCGCCAGGTCTGCATGCTGTTCTTCTGCGACAGGTAGAACTTCAGCACGTCAGCCGATGACGAACCGGAGGGCACGTAACACTCCCAGTGTCCCATTCGAGACATCCCGCCGCCTAGGTAGTCCTTTATCCAGCCGGGGTGCAGCAGCGCTTCCAACTTGGCACGGAGGCTCAGCCGGGCCGGGATGCCGATGCCGTTGCGGATGGACTTGTCGTTTTTGGGATACACGGGCAGGTCCACGGTCCAGACCAGGCCGGTGGCGCCGGCGTCAGCCGCGCGGCGTACCAGGTCCGCGGTGATCTTCGGGTCGCTCGCCGTGTAAAGCTGCGACCAAACCGTCCCCGGCGCCTTGGGCACGACGCTCTCCAGCGCGTGGGCGCTGGCGCCCGAAAGGATCATAGGGATGCGTGCGTCGTGGGCGGCCTCTGCCAGGATCAGTTCCACATCGCGGCGAATGATGCCGATGATGCCCATCGGCGAGACGCCAAAGAACGTCGAGTAGTCCCGGCCGAACAGCACCGTCGACTGTTCACGCTTCGGCACGCCCATGAGCACGCGCGCCATCAGCGTATGGGCCCGCAGCCGCTCCACGTTCTTGGTCAGCACCAAATCGTCCTCAGAGGCGTGGTCGATGATCTCGAAGATCACCTTCGGCAGGCGCCGCCTCGCCATCAGGCGGAGGTCGCCAATGTTGACCGCGCGTTCGACGCCCATCACCGGCCTCAGAACGGCTCGGGGAACTTGCCTGCCCAAACGGTGATGGGCGGCTTGGCAGCGGGGTCGGTCATGACCTCGATCAGCATCGGCTCACGCCTGGCGAATGCCTCATCCAGGGCCGGCCCGACTGCCTCGCCGGCCTCCACCCGCGCCGCACGCACCCCGCAGCATCGAGCGATGCCGGCGTGGTCCACAGGGGCGAAGTCGCAGGCGATCGTGTGCTCGCCGAACCTGGCGTCCTCCGCGTGGGTTTGGAAGCCGAGGATGCCGTTGTTGAGCAGGATGACCGTGACCGGCAAGGCGAGGCGGCGAAGCGTCTCCAGCTCCGCCCAGGAATGCGCGAAACCACCGTCGCCGACCAGGCATATGACCCGGCTTTCCGGTGCAGCTACCTGCGCGCCCATCGCCAGCGGCAGGCCCCAGCCGAGCCCGGCCAGGCCGCGCGGCGTGATGAACCGCTGTCCGGCCCGGCGCGCGGTGAGGTAGTTGTTGACCCAGATGGAGGAGTAGCTGGCGTCCGCGACCGCAATGTCGTCGGGTCCCATCCGGCGGTCGAGTTCGGCCATCACCCGCTCCGGCCGCACCGGACCACCGTCCCGCCCCGATACGCCCGCCACCGTGTGCCGCCAGTCCGCCACGGCGTCGCGTATCTCCGCCTCCACCCCGGCCCGGGCGGCCGCCCGGCGGGACAGGTCGCGCCGAGCAAGCGCCGACGCCAGGGCGGCCAGCGTGAGCTTCGCGTCGCCCGTCAGGCGCAGCGCCTCGTAGTTGCGGCCGATCTCCAGGGGGTCCACGTCTATGTGGATGAAGCGGGCACCTGGCGGGAACAGCGTCCAGTTGTCCGTGCCGTTCTGGTTGGTGCGGTTGCCCACGAACAGAACGACGTCCGCCCGGCCCACCAGCGAGCGCAGCTTATAGGTCCGGCTGCCGCGGTCCATGTAGTTGCCGACCACGCCGAGGCTGAGCGGATGTGTCTCGTCCACGCTGCCCTTGCCCATGTTGGTCGTGCCGACGGGCAGGTGGGCAGCTTCCTGCAATGCGCTCATCTCGGCGGCCGCGTCCGACAGGTGCACGCCGCCGCCCGCCACGACCAACGGGCACTGTGCGGCCGCGATCAGGTCGGCCGCATCCTCCACGGATGCCGGGTCCGGGGCCGCGCGGTCCAGAGGGAACACGCCCAGGCTGGCCCGGCGCGAGGAGGGCGCAGCCGCCGTCTCCAGCAAAAGGTCGAAAGGCACCAGCAGCACGACCGGCCCGGGACGTCCGGAGGTCGCGGCCACGAAAGCCATGTCGACGTAGTCTTCCAGCCGGTCCGCCCGCTCGATCCGGCGCACCCATTTCGCCACTCCATCGAACAGCCGGATGTGGTCCAAGTCTTGGAACGCGTTCTTGTCCATTCCGTCGCGCTGCACTTCCTGCACCAGCGCGATCACCGGCACGGACGCTTTCAGCGCCTCCGCCAGCGGCGCCACGAGCAGCGTTGCAGCCGGGCCGTTCTGCCCGGTGACGATCCCGACCTTGTGCGAGATGCGGGCGTAGCCGTCTGCCATCGCGCCGCCGGCGTTCTCCTGGCGGTATGGCTTCTGCTCGATGCCGGCGTTCGGCGCCGCCAGGTGAAAGGCGCTGGGGATGCTTTGGCCGAATGTCACCGTGACGCCGTGGCGGGCGAACGCTTCGGCAAGCCGGTGTGCGACAGTGGCGTTAGCGCCTATGTTATCAAGCATGGAAAAATCCTTTACGATAACCGCGCGCATACCTAGTGGAGATCGGGAGGCTGCGTTGGGCAGGCAGCATGACCGACGTTGTTGAAGACCATATCAGACTTGTTGCCGATTTTGTCAACAATCCTGCTGACGAGAGAACCCGGGATATTGGATGGTACAATGGCGCAACACGCCCGGCAACACGCACCAGACCTGCCGCCGCTCCCGGACGACAAGGTGCTTTCCGTCATCCGGTCGCTTCAGCACGACATCGTTTTCGGCCGCCTGAAGCCGAGGGAGCGTCTGGTCGAGGAGGAGATGAGCGCCCGATTCGAGGTCGGGCGACATGTCATCCGCGCCGTCCTGGAGGAGCTGGACCGGGCGGGCCTGGTAGTGCGGCGACCCAACCGCGGCGCCGTGGTGCGCGACTACACGGCGGACGAGATGAACAAGCTTTATGACGTGCGCCGTCTGCTGCACCGCGAGGCTGCCATGGTCATGGAGCTGCCGGGCGCGCCCACCCTTGTGGCGGAACTGCGCGGCATCAACGACGCTTACCGGCGCAGCTGCAAGAACGGCGACCTGTATGATGCAGCGGGCCTGAACGAGCAGTTCCATCAGGTCATGAACGCGGCGTGCGGCAATGTCTTCTTGGCCGAGATGATCCAGCAGTTTTGGCTGAAGACAGCGTCCGTCCATTCCCGGTGCTACGCGACGGGCAACATGACGCGGATTCTGGAAACGATCGGCGAGCACGACGCGATGGTCCGGGCAATCGCGTCAGGCACGAACGAGGAGCTGGCGACGCTTTGCATTGAGCATATGCGGCCAGCCCTGGCCACCTACAGGGTGAACCACTCCCGCTGATCCCGGCCCGCAGGTCGACGGTTGCGCCCCTCGACGATGGGTAGGCGCGTCCTGTCACCCATTTTGTTGACAATCATGTTGCATATTTGGAGGTGGCGGCCTACGGAGGTGCGAGAGAGCCGAACGGGACCGGGCATCGGCCCGACGCCACGACGGCTCGTTGCGGAGGAAACACGTTGGCGTTCATCGCCCGCCTTGTTGCGGCTCTCGCCCTCTCGGGCCTGATATCCTGGCCGGCATTCGCGCAACAGGCGCCCAAACCGCTGCGTCTTGCCCTGCTGACGGACATGTCCGGCCCTGCCGCCGTGGATGACGGCCCGGGGTCCGTTGTTGCAGCCCGTATGGCGATTGCCGACTTCGGCGGCACCGTGCTGGGCAGCCCCATCGAGCTGCTCGCCGGGGATCATCAGAATAAGCCTGACATAGGGCTGTCCATCGCCAAGAAATGGTACGACCAGGACGGCGTGGACATGATCCTGGATGCCAACAACTCCGCAGTGGCCTTGGCCGTTCAGCAACTGACCCGGGTTATGAACAAGGTGTTCTTGATCACGGGCGGATCCTCTTCCCTGTTGACAGGCTCGGCGTGTTCACCGAACGGGATCCAGTGGCAGCCGGACACCTACTCGCTCGGCCACGCGGTCGCCTTGTCGGCCCTGCAGGACGGTGGCAGGAGCTGGTATTTCCTGACCGTCGACTCGGCCCTCGGCCAGGCGCTCCAGCGGGACACAGCGGACGTGCTGCGGTCACACGGTGGCAACGTGGTGGGAGAGGCGAGACACCCATTCGGCACGTCCGACTTCGCTGCGCTCCTGCTCGACGCCCGATCGTCCGGCGCGAAGGTGCTGGGCCTGGCGGACACAGCCGGCGACCTGCAGAACGCGCTCAAGCAGGCCCATGAGTTCGGCCTCAACCAGCAGATGCAGCTCGTGCCGTTGTTCATGCTGATCGTCGACGTCAACAGCGTCGGGCTGGAGCAGATGCAGGGCGTGCGGTTCGCGGAGGCGTTCTATTGGGATATGGATGAGGCTTCCCGCGCCTGGTCCCGGCGCTTCTTCGCCACAGAAAGGCACATGCCGACCTCGCAGCAGGTCGACGCATATCGCGCCACGTTGCACTATCTGAAGGCCGTGAAAGCGACGGGCACGACGGACGCAGCCACCGTGATCGCGCGCATGAAACAGACGCCCATAGAGGACGTGCTGGGATACGGCGGAACGATCCGCATGGACGGCCGAGTGCTTCGTGACATGCTTTATGTCCAGGTGAAGTCACCGGCAGATTCGAAATATCCCTGGGACTACTACCGCGTCGTCCGCAACTTGCCAGCAGACAAGCTGTATCGGCCCCTCACCGAATCGGACTGCGATTTCGTGAAGGCTTCGGCGCAACCGAAATAGGGGATGCGTGCATGCCGCAGGGCCAAAGCATTCAGCCCGCATGATCCCGATCCTGGACGCCACCCCACGGTCCCGGTCGGTCCACGCCGAGCTGCTAGCCGAACTTCGTGCCCGTGGGTTTGCGGGTGACCTGTCCTCGAGCGCGGCCGACCGCGTCGTGTTCGCGACCGACAACTCGGTCTACCAGGTTGCTCCGCAAGCTGTCGCCTTTCCGCGCACCACGGATGACCTTGTGCGGATCACCCGGGTGATGGCCGAGCCTCATTTTGCTGCCGTCGCCATCGCACCGCGTGGTGGCGCGACCGGGACCAACGGCCAGTCACTCACGGATGGCCTCGTGGTGGATGTTTCCCGCCATATGAACGCGATCCTGGAGATCAATCCGGCCGAGCGCTGGGTCCGGGTGCAGGCGGGTGTCGTGAAGGACCAGCTCAATGCCGCCCTCGCCTGCCATGGCCTTTTCTTCGCCCCGGAACTGTCCACGTCCAACCGGGCCACGATCGGCGGGATGGTCAGCACGGATGCGTGCGGTCAGGGATCTTGCCTGTATGGCAAGACCAGCGATCATGTCCTGGAGCTGACGACAGTCCTGGCTGATGGCACGGTCTGGCATTCCACGCCCTTGAACCAAGCAGAGCTGGACACGGTTGCCGGTCGGCCGGATTTGGTAGGCGCCATCCACCGGGTGGTGCACGCAATCGGACGTGACCATGCGGCGCTGATCGCGCAGCACTTCCCTAGGTTGAACCGCTCCCTGACGGGCTATGATCTCGCCCACATCCGTAACCGGAACGGCCTGTTCGACCTCAACAGCATTCTATGCGGCTCCGAAGGCACGCTCGGCCTGATCGCTGAGGCCAAGCTGAACGTCCTACCAATTCCGGCCGACGCCGCTCTGGTTGTGATACGCTATGGCAGTTTCGATGCGGCGCTGCGCGACGCGCCGGCGCTAGCCGCCCTGGGCGCGGCGTCGGTGGAGACGGTCGACAGCCATGTGCTCGGCTTGGCGCGGGAAGACCCTGTTTGGGACGACGTGGGCGCGTTCTTCCCGGACGAGGCGGATGGCCCCTTCCACGGCGTGAACATGGTCGAGTTCGTCGGCCATGCGCCCGGGCAGGTAGAGGCGTTGTTGGCACGAGCTCTGGAAGCGCTCGACGGCAACGGCGCCGGGCGCCTCGGCTACGCCGTGGCGCGGGAGGCAGTCGAGGTCGAGTGCATCTGGACCATGCGCAAGAAGGTGGTCGGCTTGCTGGGCAACACGCACGGCAACAAACGGCCGATCGCTTTCGTGGAAGATACGGCAGTGCCGCCAGAACGGTTAGCCGACTACATCGCCGAGTTCCGCACGGCGCTGGACCGGCGTGGCCTGGATTACGGTATGTTCGGCCATGTGGACGCCGGGGTGCTGCATGTCCGGCCCGCTCTCGATATGAAGGATCCGGCGCAGCAAGCGCTGATCCGCGAGGTCACCGAAGAAATCGTTGCGCTCACCAGGCGCTACGGTGGCCTGTTGTGGGGCGAACACGGCAAGGGGATGCGCTCGGAGTTCTCCCCCGGGTTCTTTGGCCCGCTCTACCCCTTCCTGCAGCAGATCAAGGCAACCTTCGACCCGCGCAACCAGTTCAACCCTGGCAAGATTGCGGCGCCGGAAGGCGGGATGCTGCTGCGGGTCGATGGCGTCCCGTTCCGGGGCGCGCTGGATGGAGCAATCCCGGTCGCAGTGCGCACCGGCTTCGATGAGGCATTGCACTGCAACGGCAACGGCGCCTGCTTCAACTGGGACCCGGATGACGCCATGTGCCCGTCCTGGAAGGCGACACGCGAGCGGCGCCACTCGCCCAAGGGCCGGGCGGCGCTCATGCGGGAGTGGCTTCGCCAGTTGGCTGAGGCCGGGTTCGATCCCTTGGCAGAGGCGGCCGCGCTGCGGAGGTCCGGCCGGCGCTGGCGGCCTCGCAGCCGATCGGGACGCTATCCCAGCGACTTCTCCCATGCGGTCAAGGAGGCGATGGACGGCTGCCTCGCCTGCAAGTCCTGCGTCGGCCAGTGTCCGGTCAAGGTCGACGTTCCAGGCTTTCGCGCCAAGTTCCTGGAGCTGTACCACGGTCGTTATCGCCGGCCTATGCGTGACCACATCGTGGCTCGGCTAGAGGGCATGGCACCGAGGCTTGCGTTGGCGCCGCGCCTCGCCAACGCAGCGACCAAAGTGTCCCACCCAGTCCTGCGCGGCCTGGGCCTGGTCGCCACGCCGGCGCTGTCGAAGGTGAACCTCCGGCGTGCCCTGCGGGAACGGGGTGTCGCGACCGCCACCCCGGCCGCATTGCGCGCACTGAACGCAACCGAACGCGCGAGCAACGTCGTGATCGTACAGGACGCGTTCACCAGCTTCTATGACACGCCCGTGCTCCTGGCCCTGATTGACCTTCTGGCCGCTCTCGGCTTTCGCCCGTGGGTGGCGCCGTTCCTGCCCAACGGAAAGCCGCTGCACGTGCACGGCTTCCTGGGCCCATTCGCCCGCGTTGCCGCCCGCAACGCCGTCATGCTGCGCGGCCTTGCCGAAGCCGGGGTGGAGCTGATCGGGGTCGATCCGTCGATGACGCTCACCTACCGGTCAGAGTACGTGACGGCCTTGCCACTGGGCCAGGCCCCCCGAGTGCTGCTGCCGCAGGAGTGGCTGGCAAAGTGTCTCCGGCCCTCAACTGTCCCGACGCTGTCTGGCCATTACGAATTGCTGCCCCACTGCACCGAGCGTACAACTGCGGGAGCTTCACTGCGTGACTGGCAGGCCGTGTTCGCCCGGTTCGGCCTGACGCTCGACGTGGTGCAGGCCGGTTGTTGCGGAATGGCGGGCACTTACGGGCATGAGGCCGAGCACCGAGCAACCTCCGAACAGATCTACGGCCAAAGCTGGGCCGGGCGCGTCGCCGAGAGCAGAGGAAGAACAACCCTGCTCGCCGACGGCTACTCATGTCGTACGCAGACCCGCCTGACAGGCAACGAGAACCTAGCTCACCCGGCTCAAGCCCTGCTCGCAGCGCTGGCGGCCCAAGGCAATCCCGCCACGGCCGGTCTCCGGCACGTTGCGTGTCAGCGATGCAGAGAACAATACCTATGAGCAGGTCCACCGCCTCCAACGACTGTCCTGGCTCTTCGCCCGGCGGCAACCCATACGTCAGTCGCCGCCCTTTGCTGCAGAGTTTGGTGCCCGCGCTGCTGCTCCCGAGCCTTGCGCCAGGGATCCGGCACGCCCAGGCCGCCCCAACTTCCCCATCGACGACCAGTCGCGAGGACACCGTGAGGCCGTTCACAATCAGCATTCCTCAAGCCGTGCTGGAAGACCTGCAGGCTCGACTGGCCCGGACCCGGTGGCCCGACGAGGTTGACGGCGCCGGCTGGGACTATGGCGCCAACCGCGAGTACCTGCAGATGCTCGCCAGCCGGTGGCAGCAGGGCTTTGACTGGAGGACCGAGGAAGCGAAGCTCAACCGCCTTGCCCAGTTCACCGCGTCGTTGGACGGCATGGACCTGCATTTCGTGCACGTGGAGGGCAAGGGGCCTAACCCGACGCCCCTGCTTCTGTTGCACGGCTGGCCGGATTCATTCTGGCGTTTCCAGAAGATCATCCCCCTACTGACCGACCCGGTCAGCCATGGCGGCCGGCCGGAGGACTCGTTCACCGTCATCGCGCCGGACATTCCCGGCTTCGGGTTCTCAAGCCGGCCAACGAAACCGGGCTGCACGCCGGCCGTCGTCGCCGGGTTGTTCGCGAAGCTGATGCGCGACCTGCTCGGCTATGACCACTATGTAGCGCACGCCGGTGATTATGGCGCGACGATCCTCGAACAGATGGCACTGCTGCACCCGGAGGGGCTGGCCGCAGTCCATCTCACCAGCCTGCCGCCGCAGCACGTAGCGACGCTGGATCCCGCTTCCCTTTCCGACGAGGAACGGAGCTTTGTCCGGGCGTCGGCAGTTTGGGACCGCGCAGAAGGCGGCTACGCGCACATGCACAGCTCCAAGCCGCAGACTTTGGGCTACGGCCTGAACGACTCCCCCACCGGATTGCTGGGTTGGATTACGGAGAAGTTCCATTCCTGGGTCGATCCGCACACCCCGCTGGACCAGGTGATCACCCACGACGAGCTGCTCACGAATGTGACGATATATTGGGTGACGCAGACCATTGGCTCGTCAGCACGCATCTACTACGAGAAGGCGCACCATCCGACACCCGAGCCGAGCTATGTTTCCGTGCCGACTGGCTTTGCGGTGTTCGGCAACGACCTTGTGCCGCCGCCGCGCTCGGTCGTGGCCCGGTTCTTCGACGTCCGAAGCTGGACGGAAGATCCGCGTGGCGGACACTTCGCTGCGCTCGAAGTTCCAAATGTTCTTGCCACGCGGCTCCAGGAATTCTTTCGCCCTTACCGGAGAGGATAGTTCGTCATCTGCCACCATCATGCATCGAAAGCGGAACCCTGTAAGGCCCGTCAGAAGCGGTGCCGTCTAACGCTCGAACCAACCTGAAGCCATCGTCCGCCGCCCCGAGTTCGACGATGCAAGCAGATCGACGATGAGACAGGTCAGTCCCACTGCGTGGTCGAATCCGGTGACAGTGGACCCTCCATGCACGATGTCGTCGCGCAACGCCGCATAAACGCAGGGCGATTCGGTTCTGACTGGTTTTGGTTGAGACACCGTCAACTTGGCTGCTAGCCGGTTTGCGAGAGGCGGCTGAGCCAGGTAGGCGGGCAGGATGACGACACCTCCTTGCCCCAGCTACGCCGGCTACCGTTTCCCGGCCGAGATCATCAGCCACGCCGTCTGGCTCTACTTCCGCTTCCCGCTCAGCCTGCGCATGGTGGACGAGCTGCTGGCCGCGCGCGGCATTATCGTCAGCCACGAGACCGTGCGCCAGTGGGCGCTGAAGTTCGGTCAGGCGTTCGCGAACCAGATCCGCCGCAGGCTACCGGCGGCGGGCGACAAGTGGCACCTGGACGAGGTCGTGCTGACGATTGCCGGCGTGAAGCACTGGCTGTGGCGCGCGGTGGACCAGACTGGGACGGTGCTGGACATCCTGGTGCAGAGCCGGCGCGACACGCGGGCCGCCAAGCGCCTGCTGCGCAAGCTGCTGAAGCGGCAGTGCCGGGCACCTCGTGTCATGGTGACCGACAAGCTGGCGAGTTACGGGGCGGCCAAGCGCGAGGTGATGCCCTCGGTCGAGCACAGGAGGCACAAGGGGCTGAACAACCGGGCGGAGAACTCGCACCAGCCCACCCGGCGGCGAGAGCGGCAGATGAAGCGGTTCAAGTCAGCTGGGCAGGCACAACGGTTCCTCTCTGCCCACGATGGGATCAACAACCTCTTCCTGCTCCGCCGCTCACAAGTGCCCGCCACCCAGTATCGAGCTGCCCGGACCCAGGCCTTTCAGGTTTGGGCCGAGGTCACCGGCGTCGCCGCTGCGGCGTAACCACGGGCACGCCGTCCTGATCGCGCGCCATCGCGACCTCAGCCCAACAAGTTGACGGTGCCGCGCGACATGTGGTGCATCCCGCACATCAACGGCGAGTATGTCGCGCGGATGGAAGACGTGCTCGACCTGTATGCCGAGCCGGCTGATCCCGCGCGCCCGGTGGTGTGCTTCGACGAGAGCCCGACGCAGTTGATCCGCGAGGTGCGCCAGCCGGTCCCGGCCGCGCCGGGCCAGCCGGAGCGCTACGACTGCGAACGCCGCCGCAACGGCGTCGAACCAAGAGGTTCGCCGGAGACGGCCAACCTGTTCGTGTTCCTCGATGCGCACCGGTCGTGGCGCCATGTGAAGGTCACGGCGCAACGGACCGCGAAGGACTTCGCCATGCGCATGCGCGACCTGGCCGACACCCACTACCCCGAGGCGGAGTTGATCCGCGTCGTGCTGGACAACCTGTCAACCCATACCGCCGGCGCCCTGTATGAGACGTTCCCCGCACCCGAGGCACACCGCATCCTGCAGCGCCTGGAGTTCCACCACACGCCCAAGCACGCCAGTTGGCTGAACATGGTCGAGATCGAGATCGGCGTGCTGCGCGGCCAGTGCCTGGACCGACGGATCGCAGAACGCGAGCGCCTCGTCTCGGAAATCAAGGCGTGGCAGCAACAGCGCAACACCTCCGGGGCACGCATCGACTGGAAGTTCACCACCCAAAAAGCGCGCGACAAGCTCACACGCGCCTATCCCGACACCGCCAACAAGTCATAATCACCAGGGGTACTAGGTCGTAGTGACGATTTTTGCGGGAGGGGGTTCCGGCTTGGTGGTGGGCATGGTTCAAGGCTGATTTCGGGATTGATCCATGGCGACGATCGATGTGGATGCCTTGCGTGACGACCAGTGGGAGCGGCTGCGGGACTTGGTCCCGGGTGGGCGCGAGGGTCAGCGCGGGCCACGCTGCGACAACCGCAGGTTTGTGGACGCGCTGCTGTGGATGGCGCGGTCTGGCGCACGCTGGCGCGACCTGCCCGGGCGGTATGGCGACTACCAGGCGGTGAAGCGCCGCTACTACCGCTGGGTCGAGCGGGACGCCCTGGGCGGTTTCCTGGCGGTGCTTGCGGCGGATGCTGACCTGGAGTGGCTGATGATCGACAGCACGGTTGTGCGCGCCCACCAGCACGCGGCCGGCGCGCGCAGGTCCAAGGGGGGCCTGATGCCCAGGGGCTTGGCCGCTCACGCGGTGGCCTGAGCACCAAGATACACGCGGCCACCGACGCGCTGGGCAACCCGGTGCGCCTGCTGTTCGGGCCAGGGCAGCGCCACGATGTCACGCGCAGCCACGAACTGCTGGACGGCCTCGAGCCGGATGCCGTGATCGCCGACAAAGGATACGACGCCGACCACCTGCGCGAGGCCATAAGCGACATGGGAGCCGAGGCCGTCATCCCGCCCCGGCCGAACCGCAAGGCACCGCGCACCTATGACAAGGCGCTCTACCGAGAGCGCAACCTCGCCGAGCGGTTCTTCAACAAGCTGAAGCAGTTCCGGCGCGTGGCCACCCGCTACGACAAACTGCTGCCCAACTACAGAGGCTTTGTCCAACTCGCCGCCGTCGCCATCCTGCTCCGGTGAAATCGTCACTACGACCTAGTCGAAGAAGCTCATCAGCATGTCAGCGTGTCAACGGTGAGCACGAGTTCAGGGCAAGAAGCGGGACGAGGACGTGGCTTGAATACCACTACGACAGCCTCATTTGGTGTACGCTTTGCTCCTTTAGTGCCCTTCATGCCGCCAGCTTCCATTGCTTTGGCGGTTGGGGACGAATGGTCGTTGACCAGGAACAACTGGTAATCGGGCAAGCGGTCCCGCTCAGCCAACTCCTTCAGATCGAACTTGAACCGGCGAAGGTTGCGCTGCATGGTGCCGCACTTCTTGGCCAACAAGAGCAGCGAAACCTTCCACTCAGCCTGCCGGCCAACGTGCTTGCGGGCGATCTCGTAAAGTCGTCGCTCCAGCCCGCCAGTCAGGTCAAAGTAGGCCGGGTTGATGGCCAGCACGCGACGGTCTTTGACCAGCGCCCGGAAGGTCCAGTCATTGAGGGTTATCTCCAGGCCTTGCATGACCCGGCTGCCTGCCTTGTTTTCCCTGGTCAGGATGCGGAAGCTGTCGATCCACCCGAACCCGCGCGTCTCCCGCTCCCCTCCTGACTGGATGTCGGTGGTGATGGTGGTCGATCGCAGGCGGAACAAAGCGTCGTAGATCTCCTGATAGCCATTTTTTCCCGTGTGGCGCCGGGTTACGCGCAGCATGTCATAAGCTGCGATGCGAACAGTGCGGTCTACCGCTTCGCCCCGCTCGATCTTCGCGTTGATGAGGCTGGACAGGTAGATGAGAACGTCCTTGTCCCAGATCGTGGCGATCCCGCGCTCGCCGGGAGAAATCCGAATCGAGACGTTCCCATCCTGGTAAACGATTGGCGTCAGCAACGGTCGCTTCTGCAGAGCGAAGAAGGGGAACTCCATCGTGGCACGGTCGTCGCGAAGGGGTGCGGACACTAGGCTATCCACGAACAGGTCGATCTGTGGTCCCGTAGGCACCGCATCGGATGCTTCCGCGTCTGAACTGGATAGGACCATGCCAAGCACCTCCGATGCCACCATGACCACCGCGCCGAGTCCTTGGAAGACCGCACCCGTTCCTGTTTCCCCGAGCAAGGTGGTTGCAGGCGTTCCTGTTTCCCCGAGCGCGGCGCCTAGCGTTCGCGATACCCCGAGGTCAGGCCGGCTCGGCGCTTGCCTAGACCCTCGCGTCAGGCGCCAACGGCCCCATGGAGCCTGCTGACCATTCAGGCGCTCAGTCGTATCGGGGAATCAGGAACGCCCCTGCGTGCGGCCAGGACGGAACGGCGCCCCTAAAGCCATGCTCCGACCCTGGCGACTGGCGCAAGCAGGCACTTCCATGAGTGCGCCGCGTCAGCGCTCGGGGAAACGGGTACGGCTGCAGAAGAGGCACAGATATACGCCGGCTTCTGACTTATCCACAGGCGGCGGGATGGGACCCGGGGAATCAGGAACGACGAGTCGGGGTAAGAAGAACGGGTATCCTCGGGGTTACAGGAACGGGGACTCGGGGAATAGCGAACGCAGACTCGCGGTAAGCCACTGATAGTTTGAAGCGTTTGAGACCTCTAACGCTTTAACTTAAAAAGAGTCTAACCTTCTAACGAGCAGGACCGCATGTGCGCCTGTGCACAATCTTTACAACGACTGGGCATCGCCCAGGGGCCGCGCCCTAGTTACGCCTTGTAGCGACTGCCAGCTTGGATGCGCATCCTCGGCCTAGTCGGAGACAACTCGTTCTGAAACCGCACTGTCTCACCCATTGAGGGTTTAACGAGAGTAGAATGCTCGGGTAGGGCCGAACGCCCTACATTCGCCGGCCCGCACCGAGTTTACCTCTCGCACGTCCGGGAATTTTGATTTCCGAACGGAACGTTTGTAGGCATCACAGCAAGCAGAGCAGACGAGAAAAGGGCGCGATGGCAGTTTTGGTGCGCACGCAATGGAGCAGAGCAGGTCGCGAGCCGGCCGACTATTATCCGCCCGTCCCGGCCACCCTGCCCGTCCCCCTACCAGCCGCCGAGATCCAGGCTATCAAGGACCATGTGGGCCAAACCGGAGCGTCGGCCACACTGCAGAAGCAAGAACGCCACTGGACCGGCTTCTCCAGGTAGTGCGGGGATCGCGGCCAGGAGAGCCTGCCGGCACGGCCGAAGGAGGTGGCGAACTTCCTCGCGCCCGAAGCCAAGCGCGGGCTGAAGCCCCCTACCCTCACCCGGACTCTGACTACCATAAACTGCTTCCACGACGCTGCCGGGTTCCTGCGGCCGCGCCGAACCTCGCGTAGTACCCTCGTACTCAAGGTGCTCGAAGGCGTACGGCATTCGCGCAAGATGCTACTGAAGCCAGAACACGCCACGGCGGCGGACATCATGCTGATACCAACCGCCCCTTGCTCTGACCATTCCTATCGTTACGTCGCATCCTTGGCCAAGCTAGTGAAAACGGTCAGAGCAGACGGCCGTTGGTATGACTGTGCTGTCCTGCATCGGCCAGGACGGCGACCGTCCGGCAGGCCTGCGCAACCGCCGACTGCTGAGCGTCGGAATGGCCTCGGCGATCCGTCGTAGCAAGCTGGTCGCACTCGACATCACTCGCCTTCGGTTTGGCGAGATAAGCGTTTAGATGACAAACCGGCGCTCCAAATCCACAAAGTCGGAGGCGGGAAGGTGATCGCCTTCCCTGCCGGACGCCGGCTCATGCCGGTTGACGCACTGCGGGCCTGGCCCGACCGAGTCGGCATCACCGAGGTCGCGATTTTCCACTAAGAGCCTGTTTGAGTAAATGAAACCAATGTGTTGTGCGTCAAACACAGGATTTTGAGGCAGGCTGGTACGCACCGTTGAGCGCCAGATGCATGCGAACAACGGCTTAGGACGAGGCCAGACGGCAGCCTAGCCCTGTCATAACCTCTAAAGCAGAGGGCGGTCTATTGGGATCATCAAGCAAACCTCTGATATTGCACACTCAAACAGGCTCTAAGTCTCCAGCAATGGCAAGCAGGTGTTACTGGGCAGCTGTCCGACCACAATTTCCCAAAAGTCATGCAGGCCCGCTCGCGCAAGGCCGAATACGACCCGAATCTGCTCGCGGCCCGTTCGCTGCGGTCCGGGTTTCTTGCCGGCTCCGCGGAGTCAGGAGCGATCGTCTGGAAGATGCGCGCGGTCAGCCGGCAGAAGCTAGCGCAGGTTCTGGGCGGCTTCTTGTAGTACGGGAGCCGTCATCCTGACCACGGGCAAGGTCTAGGAACGTGGAGCGGCCGTGCATCCATTGTGGTTTCCATAGGCCCAGACACGTCCCCGGTCCAAGCAGGGCTTGTGAAAGCAAAGCGCTAGGCAACGCTCAGCATACCGCTGTTTGACATATGGGCATCTACACATGCATAGATCGCAACATACAAGGCTACACATGAACGTATGGATGTATATACAGATGGACACTTTGGTGATGGCGAGCCGTAAGGGCGGGGCTGGCAAGACCACGATCGCGGTCCACCTTGCCGTTGAGGCGCAACGAACCGGCGCAGGGCCCGTGGCGATCATCGACACTGACCCGATGCAGGGCATGACCCAATGGTGGGACGCGCGTAGCGATCAGATGCCGGTGCTGTTCAAGGGCGCCGTTGCAGCTCTTGCCCCCGGCCTCCGGGACCAAGGATTCCGCCTGCTCGTGGTGGACACGCCGCCGTCCATCGGCGACGAGGTTGCCCTGGCCGTGCAGTCGGCCTCCCTTGTCCTTATCCCTGTCCAACCCTCGCCGAACGACCTGAGGGCTGCCGGATCAACCGTCGGAATGGCCAACAGGCTGAAGAAGCCGCTCGCATTCATCATCAACCGGGTCAAACCCAGGGTCCGGCTCACGGTACAGGCTTATGAGGCCCTGGCCCCGCACGGGGTCATCTCTCCGCTTCTCTACGACCGAACGGACTACGCGGCTGCAATGAACGATGGCCTCACGGCGCCTGAGCTGGACGCCCGGGGACCAGCCCATGCAGAGATGTCCGCCCTATGGTCCTACGTCGCGTCACGGCTGGAACTGGTGAAATGACCAAGCGTCCGATCACTCCGCTGGCCATGGCAGTGCCTGCAGCCAAGGGCACCGCCTACGTACCCGAAGATTTGGTGGCGGAGACCCCGGCCCCCCGTGGCGCCATAGCTCCTGTGCCGGCTCCGCCACTGCCGCGCGGGCCAGCCGGCATGAACTTTAAGCTCGCTCCTGACGCGAGCGCAGCACTGCGGATGCACCAGTTCCGGACTGGCCGGACGAAGCAGGCCATCGTCGAGGAAGCCTTGAACCAGTGGCTCGAACGCAACCGTCGTCTGATCGAGTAGAAGCAGGCCGCACCCTACGACATGCTGGAAAGTAGCTACATTCCTTGAAGCTTGACCTATATGTATGTATATACATAGCCACCTACTAATATATCTCGGTTTATACATACTTGTCAGGCAGGTGGCTTGGAGGGCGTGGATTCCTGATGGCCTGCTGACGCGCCAGTTTCAACGACCACCGCCAGCCTGCATATGTATATATATACATAGCGATCTAGCAATGTACTTTTGTCCATACATGCTGACGAGGTAGATGACGTGGAGGGCGCCGATCTCCGACAACCCTCCGACAACCTGCTGGCGCGCCAGTTCCCCCAACCGGCGCCGGCTAACGTACGGCAGGCTCACGCCCTCTTTCGCTCGCCCAAGCTGCATAGCAGCCCCAACAGATCCTCCAGCCGGATCACGATGACGTGGACCACCTCACCCTCGCACTGCTCTTCGTAACGGTTAGGCTAAAGCACCAGTTTCGCGATACCCGTCTCATCCTCGACCGTGTTGAAGATAATGCCCTTGGCCGAGCCAGGCTTCTGCCGCACCAGCACGATGCCGGACACGGCAACGCGCCGCCCGTCGCGAAGGTGCGCGTTCGGCGTAGGCGGTCTTGGCCCTTTGTTGCAGCGTCGTC
>JAABUN010002567.1_pt1 | contig 31709 bp, 28 predicted proteins | sample 5559311 | NCBI WGS metagenome assembly JAABUN01 (sample SAMN10711877, study PRJNA513370) | rock metagenome | isolation source: Antarctica rocks | place: Antarctica: Victoria Land, Siegfried Peak sud | reverse complement strand
CTCAGCGACGCGGCCGCCCGGTCGGCGATCTCGAGCTGCCCGAGTGCCGTCGGATGCACGGCGTCGGGAAGCATCAGGGTCCAGCCGCCGAGGTCATGGAGGTCGCAGACCGTCGCTCCGGTATCGGCGGCCACCGCACGAACGATCGCGTTGGCGCCCGCGACCTTCTCGCCGGCCGGCGGGCGGCCGAGGTCGAGCGGCAGCGTGAGCATCACGATCCGCGCGCAGTGCGCGGTGAGACGGGCGGCGATCTCGCGTAAGTCGCTCTCGAACGCCGCCGGGTCGAAGTCCAGCCCCCGGGCGTCGTTGACCCCGGCGTACAGGCAGCCGACGTCGTAATCCGCCCGGACTCTGGGAAGCTGAGCAGCCCGTACGTCGGCCGTGGTCGCCCCGTTGAAGGCTCGCGACGTGAAGGGGAGGTCCAGCGCCTCTGCGAGCCACAGCGCCCATGACCGGCAGGGGATGCCGCAGACCATGTTCCCCTCGCCGACGGTGATCGAGTCGCCGAGCGCGACGAGCCCGATCCGGGTGCTCACCAGGCCGGCTTGCGGGCGGCGAGCATCAGGTTGTAGAAGATCGCGGGCGGCAGCCGGGGCTCGAGCACCAGCCGGTCAACCTTCTGCAGCGCGAGGTAGCCACGGTAGGCGTACTGGGTCCACAGCCAGGGGATGTCCTCGGCGCGCGCGGAGGACTCGAGCGTCCGGTTCGTCCACCCGAACCAGTTGGCCAGGAGCTCCTCGCCGTGCACGCCGACGTTCGTGAAGCCGGCGGTCCGCGCATGGCCGGCGAGGTCGTCCGGCGTGAAGGAATGCACGTCGACGAAGGGTTCGAGCGTCTCGTCGTCGGGCCCGTGCCCATTGCCATCGGCGGGCCGGGAGTCGCGTTCCTGCCCGCCGAAGCCGTGTCCTGGACGCACGCGCAGGAGCTTGCGCCAGGCGGGAGCTGCCCGGGTGGCCGCGCGCTTGGGATAGCTCGCGAGGCGGTCACCTTCGCGCGATGGCTCACCCGCGAAGAGCAGGGTCCCACCGGGACGAAGGACGCGCGCGAACTCGGCGAAGGCGGTGGTGAGGTCGGGGATGTGGTGCAGGACGGCGTGGCCGAGCACCAAATCAAAGGACGCATCCTCGAACGGCAGGCGCTCGGCGTCGGCGAGCACCGCCTCGACCGCGACTCCCGCTTCGCGGGCGCTGGCCCGGAGAGCGTCGAGCATTCCCGGCGAGATGTCGGTCGCGACAGCGCTGCGCACCAGGCCGGAGCGCAGCAGGTTGAGCGTGAAGTAGCCCGTGCCGGCGCCGATCTCGAGCGAGCGCTCGAACGGGCCGGGATGCGGACCCAGCGCCTTGTGGACCTTGCCGAGCACCTGCATCTCGCCGACGGGCCCTATGTCGACGCCCCACTTGGCGTCGTAGGAGCGCGCGGCGGCGTCGTGGTACCGCGTGTTGACGTCGCGGATGGCGTCGGGAGTGACGGGGGCGCCCACGGGGGCGCGCAGTCTAGCCCGCTCGACCCCGATGCTCGACGGACTCCCGGACCACCGCGAAGCCGCGGGCGCGGTAGTGGGTGAGCGCGTGCCGGCCGTCAAGCTCACAGGTGTCGAGCGTGACACGGGAGGCGCCCTGCTCCCACGCAAGCCGTGCGACGCACGTCAGCAGGTGTCCGCCGAGCCCGCGTCCCTGCAGGCCGGGCAGGATCCCGAACATGGCGATGTATCGGTTCTCGTCCGGGCGGGTGACGACTTCGGCGTAGCCGGCCGGTGTCCCCGAGTCGGTCGCGATCCAGGTCCGGAGGGCCGGTCGCTCGGCGTGGTGCTGCCATTGCTCCGCCGACCACGGCAGCCTGTCGACCCAGTGGTGATCGCGGCCGATCTCTGAGTAGAAGAATCGGTTGAGCGATCCGAGCGGTATCCCGGCTCGCGCGACGCTGACGCCGGAGCCCGGATCGCGCGCCGGGCGCAGCTCGTCAGGGGTCTCCATCGCCAGATGCCAGACGCGGGTCGGGAGCCTCATGTGGCCGCCGAACCTAGCAATGCTCCCGCGCCGATCTGTGCGGTCCCCGGCGGCCGACTCCGCTCAGCCGATCGACAGCAGTTCGTCGAGCTTGTCGAAGGACCCGCTCCAACCGGCCTGCGCGTGCCCGAGCATCATCGCTGTGTGCGGGGTGTCGGTCAGCGTCATCCGGGTCTTGCTGCCGTGATCGCGGAGCTCGACTCGAGCGACGGTGCGAACCGGCAGGCCCAGCTCTGGCATCGCCTCGTGCCTGAGGACGAGAAGCTCCGGCTCGACGAGCTCGATGATCTCGAAGCGGACCGGAAAGCCGGTGCTTGTCCGGGTCTCGATCATGTTGAGGTGAAAGCGACCGCCGACCCGGAGGTCGATGACGACCGTCTCGGGCGGGGTGTGGAAGCCATGGGGCCCCCCACCACTTGGCCACTTGAGCGGGGTCGGTCCACGCCCTGAACTAAAGGTCGCGGGTCGCCTCAAAGACACGGGTGATCAGGACCTCCTGGCCCTGACCGGCGGTCTGGATGGGGGTCTGCTCAGGCATCGCGTTGTCCTTCCTGGACGTTGTTGAGATGATGATCGAGGCGGTCCATACGGCCCTCCCACCTCTCGCGGCAGAGCACCATCCACATGGTCGCCTCCTCGAGCGACTCGACTTGGAAGGTGCTGGGTCGTGATTGCGCCGCACGTCCCTGGGAGATCAAGCCCGCGTGCTCGAGCACCTTCAAGTGCCGGGAGATCGCCGGAAGGCTCAAAGGGAAGGGCCTGGCGAGTTCCGTGACGGTCGCGTCACTCTCGGCCAGCCGGGCGAGGATCGCCCTGCGGGTCGGATCGGCGAGTGCCGCGAACGTCTCGCTGAGTTGGTCGGTGGGCTCGAGCTGTCAAGCGCGGGTGGTCGCCGCAGTGACGCGTAACGTGCTCTGCACACGACCGGGGAGCGCCACCATGGAGGCAGTCAGCACCGGCGGGGTGATCGGCCGGGTCATGCAGATCTATCGCGACCAGACCGGAGTCCTGCTCGGCACCGCCTTGATCATCTTCGGCATCGACGCGTTGGCGAGCTTTCTGCTGGCCGACTCGCTTCTGGCCCTCGCGGCGATCCTCTCGCTCGTCCTCGGAACCTTCTACCAGGGGATGGTGGTGGAGCTGGTGCGCGACGTGCAGGACGGCCGTCGAGACAGCTCGGTCGGCGCGCTGTTTCGCAGTGTGTCCCCGGCGGTGGTCCCGCTGATCGCGGTCTCGTTCCTGGCCGCGCTCGGAATCGGCATCGGCCTCCTCCTCCTGATCGTTCCCGGGCTCTTCCTGTTGACCATCTGGGCCGTCGTCGCGCCGGTGACCGTCCTCGAGCGCCCCGGTGTGTTTTCTGCGTTCGGCCGCAGCCGGGAGCTGGTCCGAGGGCATGGCCGGCCCGTCTTCGGGGTGATGATGGTCGTCCTCGCGTTGGTCGTCGGGGTGTCGATTGCGTCGGTGCTGATCGGAAGGGCCGTCGGCGACGGCGGCGAGGCGGTCACGAGCTGGTTGTTCAGCGCGCTGGTCCAGCCGGTCTCGGCCCTGGCCGCTTCGGTGCTGTACTTCGCGCTCCTCGCCCATCGCGGGCGGACCGACGAGGTCGGGCAGCCCCAGGCGTCCTACGGCGGATTCGCGCCGCCGGCCGCGGAGCGCTGAGGGAGCCGCCCGGCCGCCGAGGTCAGCTCCCGCAGGCGGGCGGCGTGCGCCTCGCCCAGCCGCCCCGCCTGCATCCTCCACCGCCACGATCTGCCCATGGTGCCCGGCAGGTTCATCCGCGCCTCAGAGCCCAGTCCGAGAACGTCCTGGACCTGCAGCATCGCGAGCTGGGCGCGTGAGGACCAGGCGAGGCCTATGAGACCCCACTCGGGCTCGTCGAGCGAGGCGAAGCCGGCGTCGGTGAGCGCTCTCGCGGTCTCCTTGCGTCGTGGAGCTTCGAGTGCGTTCCACCAGCCTCGCAGGGTGTCGGAGTCATGGGTACCCGTGTAGACGACGGAGTCCTCCGTGTGATTCTCGGGCCGATGCGGCCCGCCCGGGTCGTCGGGATCGAAGGCGAATTGGAGAACGACCATGCCCGGAAGCCCGAGATCACGCCGCAGCCGCTCGACGGGCTCCGTGATGACCCCGAGGTTCTCGGCGATCAGCGGCAACGGCCCGAGCTCACGCGACGCCGCATCGAACACCGCTCGGCCCGGCCCCCGCTTCCACCGGCCGCCGCGGGCGTCAGGCGCATCCGCGGGCACCGCCCAGTAGGCCACGAACGCGCGGAAGTGATCGATCCGGGCGAGGTCGAAGAGCTCGAAGGTGCGCTTGAAGCGCTCGGTCCACCAGCGGTAGCGCCGCCGGCGCATCGCGGGCCAGTCGTAGAGGGGGTTGCCCCACAGCTGCCCGTCGTCCGTGAAGGCGTCGGGCGGGACGCCCGCCTGCACGCCGGCCTGGAAGAGCTCGGGCCAGCGCACGTGGTCGGCCCCCTCCGGCGCCACGTAGATCGGCACATCACCGATCAGCCGCACTCCGCGCCTGGCCGCATGCGCGCGCAGGGCCGTCCATTCGCGCTCGAACCGGACCTGGGCATGGACAGCCTGCACCCCGCCGGCGTGGGCCTCCCAGCCGTCGATCCAGTAGGCGTGGCGTTCGCGGAACACCTCGGCTTCCGCGCGCGACACGTGGGCCTGCGGATCGGCGAGCAGCCCGCTCCACGCCGCGAAGGCCGACGCGGACTTGTACGGCGATCCGTGGCGATCGGGTGGCCCGAGGGGCAGCATCTGCCACCAGGACTGGCCCGCGTCGGCGAGCCAGTCGACGAATGCGTAGGCTTCGTCCCCGAGCTTGCCCGAAGGCAGCGAGGTGGGGTGCAACTGCACGCCGCTCGATCTCGTGATGTCCATTTCCCGAAGGCGAGTGCCCACCTCAATGGCAAGCCAACCCCGCCCGCCCCGCATCCAGATCGAGGCGCCGCAGCCCGTAATCGACTGCGGACGCTACCCCGCGAAGCACTCCGTCGGTGACACGGTCAGCGTCACGGCCACCATCTTCCGCGACGGACACGACGTCCTTGAGGCTGTCGTGGCCTATCGCCGCCGGGAGGCCGCGGACTGGCGTGAGCGCCCGCTGCGCCACATCGATGCCCACCTGGACGGCGACACCTGGTCCGGCGACTTCGGAGTGGACGCCTGCGGGCCGTGGGAGTGGACGATCACGGCCTGGGCGGACGCGTTCGCGTCGTGGCGCGACGAGCTGGCGCGCAAGGTGGCCTTCGGGCAGTCCGACCTGACCGGCGAGCTCTCCGAAGGCGTCGTCCTGTTGCGCGAGGCCGCTGCCCGGGCCGGCGGCGAGGCCGGTGATCGCGCTCTGATCGAGCGTGCGCGGACCCGGCTTCAGGATCTCGAGCTCGCCGAGCCGGCGAGGCACGCCGCGGCGCTCGACCCCGAGCTCCTCGCTGCGGTCGGGCGCCACCCCGACCGCGCGGGAGCCACCACGTTGGCTCGGCCCGTCGCCCTCGACGTCGATCGGGTGCGCGCGCGCTTCGGCTCGTGGTACGAGCTCTTTCCGCGCTCGTGGGGCGGCTTCGCGGGAGTGCGAGAGCAGATCCCGAGGCTCGCCGAGCTCGGCTTCGACGTCCTCTACTTCCCGCCCATCCACCCGATCGGCGAGACGAACCGCAAGGGCCCCAACAATGCCCTCACCGCCGGCCCCGAGGACCCAGGCTCGCCCTACGCGATCGGGCATCACCGTCACGGCGGCCATGACGCCATCCATCCCGAGCTCGGCACGCTCACCGATTTCGACGCCCTCGTCGCCACAGCGGCCGACCACGGAATGGACGTCGCACTCGACCTGGCCATCAACTGCTCGGCCGACCATCCCTGGCTCGCGGATCACCCCGAGTGGTTCAACCGCCGCCCGGACGGCTCCTTGAAGTACGCCGAGAACCCGCCCAAGAAGTACCAGGACATCTACAACCTCGACTTCGACTGCGAGGATTGGCGGGGACTGTGGAACGCACTGCTCGCCGTGGTCCGCCACTGGGTCGATCACGGGGTCAAGGTCTTCCGGGTCGACAACCCGCACACCAAGCCGCTGGCCTTCTGGGAGTGGCTGATCGCCGACATCCGCGCCTCGGACCCCGACGTGATCTTCCTGGCCGAGGCCTTCACCCGCGCGGCGATGATGCGCACGCTGGCCAAGCTCGGCTTCACCCAGTCCTACACCTACTTCACGTGGAAGAACTCCCGCTGGGAGCTGCAGGAGTACGTCTCGGAGCTGGCGCACTCAGAGATGAAGGAGTATTACCGGCCCAACTTCTTCACCAACACGCCGGACATCCTCAACGAGTACCTCGTGCACGGTGGCCCGCCGGCCTTTGCGGTGCGCCTGCTGCTCGCTGGAACCCTCTCGCCCACCTACGGGATCTACTCAGGCTTCGAGTCGTTCGAGAACGTCCCTGTGCGGGAGGGGTCAGAGGAGTACCTGGACTCGGAGAAGTACGAGGTCAAGTCGCGGAGGCTCGACGGGCCGCTGCTGCCCTTCGTCGCGAAGGTCAACGCGATCCGCCGCGCAAACCCGGCGCTTCAGCACCTCGAGAACGTGTCCTTCCTGGACACGGAGAACGAGGCGCTCATCGCCTACGCCAAGCGCACCGGCGACAACACCCTGATCTGCGTGGTCAACCTCGATCCCCATCACTCACAGGAAGGCTTGTGCGTCGTGCCCTACGAGCTTGGTCTGCCTCCCGCCTTCTCGGTCACGGACCTGCTGAGTGATGAGCGTTTTGACTGGCGCATCGGTCGCAACTTCGTACGCCTCGACCCGATCGCCCGCGCCGGCCACGTCTTTCGGGCGGAGGGCCGATGAACCCTGCGGGTCAGCACTGGTTCGAGTCAGACCCGCTGTGGTTCAAGCGCGCGGTGTTCTACGAGATCCACCTGCGCGGCTTCTTCGACGGCAACGGCGACGGCTCGGGTGACTTCCGCGGGCTGGCGGAGAAGCTCGACTACCTCCAATGGCTCGGGATCGATTGCATCTGGCTGCTGCCGATGTACGCCTCGCCGTTGCGCGACGGTGGCTACGACATCGCGGACTACGAGGCCGTCCACGCCGATTACGGGTCCATCGACGACGTCCGCTCGTTCATCGACGCCTCGCATCAGCGGGGCATCCGGGTGATCGCGGACCTCGTCATGAATCACACCTCGAGCGACCACGAGTGGTTCCAGGAGTCGCGCTCCGCTCCCGACTCCCCCAAGCGCGACTGGTACGTGTGGTCTGACACCTACCATCGCTACGAGGAAGCCCGCATCATCTTCGTGGACACGGAGACCTCCAACTGGACGTGGGACGAGAAGGCCGGCGCCTACTTCTGGCACCGCTTCTTCTCGCATCAGCCCGACCTCAACTACGACAACCCCGAGGTCCAGGAGGCGATGCTCTCCGCCTTGCGCTTCTGGCTGGATCTGGGGCTGGATGGCTTCCGGCTGGACGCCGTGCCGTATCTCTTCGAGCGTGAGGGCACCAACTGCGAGAACCTGCCCGAGACCCACGAATTCCTCAAGCGGGTGCGCAGGACGGTCGACGCCGAATATCCCGACAAGGTCCTGCTCGCGGAGGCCAACCAGTGGCCGGCCGACGTCGTGGAGTACTTCGGCGACGGAGACGAGTGCCACATGGCCTTCCACTTCCCCGTGATGCCGCGGATGTTCATGGCGCTGCGCCGCGAGGAGGCGGCGCCGATGCTCGAGATCCTCGCCCAGACGCCCGACATCCCCGACAACTGCCAGTGGGGCCTGTTCCTGCGTAACCATGACGAGCTGACTCTCGAGATGGTCACGGACGAGGAGCGCGACTACATGTACTCCGAGTACGCGAAGGACCCGCGGATGAAGATCAACGTGGGGATCCGGCGCCGGCTGGCTCCGCTGCTGGACGGGGGCCGGGCGGAGATCGAGCTCATGACGGCCATCCTGTTCTCGCTCCCGGGTTCACCTGTCCTCTACTACGGGGATGAGATAGCGATGGGGGACAACGTCTACCTGGGCGACCGTGACGGCGTGCGCACCCCGATGCAGTGGACGGGCGACCGCAACGGCGGGTTCTCGCGCGCGGACTTCGCCCAGCTCTATGCCCCGCCCCTGATGGATCCCGTCTACGGCTACCAGGCCGTCAACGTCGAGGCGCAGCTGCGGGCGCCGGCGTCGCTCCTGCGCTGGACGCGCCGCTTCATCGCCCTGCGCAAGGAGCATCCCGTGTTCGGACTGGGCTCCTACTCAGCCCTTGAGCCGACCAACGACAAGGTCTTCGCCCACGTCCGCTGCTACGAGGACGATGTGGTGCTCTGCGTGCACAACATGGCCCGCTCCGCCCAAGCCGTCGAGCTCGACCTCTCCGACTACGAGGGCCGGGTGCCAGAGGAGATGTTCGGGCGCACCCGCTTCCCACGCGTCGGCGAGCTTCCCTACCTGCTTACCCTCTCCCCGAGGGGCTTCTTCTGGTTCCTGCTCGTCAACGAGGACGGGGCGAGCTGATGGCGGGGCCGATCGAGCTCGGGTTCGTATCCGAAGAGGTCATCAGGGACTGGATCGTGTCGCAGCGCTGGTTTGCCTCCAAGGGGCGCGAGGTGGCACACCTCAACGTGCTCGACACCCTGGCCCTGCGCGCAGACCAGCCCCCGCTGACCGCCGCCTTCCTCGAGGCGCGCTTCGCGGCCGGCACGCACGAGCTCTACCAGTTGCTCGTCGCCGCCCGTCCCGCGAGCGACAACTGGTCTGCGGGCGTCATCGAGACGGTCTATGACACCACGGTGTACGACGCCCTGTCAGACGCCGCCGAGGGGGCGGCCCTGGCCGCGCTCATGGAGCGCTCGGCCGTCGTGGACGGCCATCACGGCCAGGTCCGCTTCCACTGGACGGGCGCCTCAGGCGGTGTGGGGGAGGCTCCCGCCGTGCGGTCCATCGGGGTGGAGCAGTCCAACTCCTCCATCGTGTTCGACGAGCGGCTGATCCTGAAGGTCTTCCGACGCTTGGAGCCGGGCGACAACCCCGAGCTCGAGATGCTCCGCTTCCTCACCGACCGCGGCTTCGGCAACATCCCGACGCTCGCCGGCTGGTACGAGTTCGCCGGCGATCTGCTCTGGGCGACTCTCGGCGTGCTCACCGACTTCGTCGGCGATGGGCGCGACGGCTGGGCGTTCACGCTCGACGATCCCTCGGGTGTCATCGACGACCTGGCCGAGCTCGGAGAGGTCACCGCCAGGATGCACAACGTGTTGGCCTCGGATGGAGCCAACCCCGACTTCGCGCCGGAGGAGCCGGGCTCCGAAGCACTGTCGCTGCTCACGGCGACCATCGACGAGGAGATCGAGCAGCTGTTCTTCGACCTTCCGGCTGACTCGCCAGAAGTCGTCGCCCCGATCGTCGGACGCGGTGAGGAGGTGCGCGACCGTCTGCAGCAGCTCTCCCACGTCGGCGTCGGGGGGCGGCTCATCCGCACCCACGGCGACTATCACCTGGGCCAGACCCTGCGCACGCCCGATCGCTGGGTGCTGCTCGACTTCGAAGGGGAGCCTGCGCGCCCGCTGCGCGACCGCCGGCGCAAACGCTCCCCGCTGCGCGACGTGGCCGGGATGCTGCGCTCCTTCGCGTACGCGGCGTCCGCCATGGAGCAGGACGACGGTCGCGAGACGCCCGAGGGCTGGGAGCAGCGCGCGCGCTCCGCCTTCCTGGACGGCTATCTCAAGACGGTCGAGCCGTCGCTCATGCCGGCGGGCCAGCAGGCGATCGACAAGCTGCTGTCGATCTTCGAGCTCGAGAAGGCGGTCTACGAGATGCGCTACGAGATCAACAACCGCCCGGACTGGATCGGTATTCCGGTGGCCGGCATCGCCCGCCTGCTCGAGGACCCCTCGTGAGCGATTCCCACCTGGAGCGCCTGCTCGATCGCGACCATTCCGACCCCCACGCGTACCTGGGCGTCCATCCCGACGGTGCGGGCGGCGTCGTGGTCCGGGCCTACCGTCCGGGGGCCGAGCGCGTCGACGTGGTGGTCGCTCAGAGCCACTCGCCGCTCGAGCGAATCCACCCGGCCGGCGTCTTCGAGGGCCTGATCGCCGACGCGGCCCTGCCACTCGACTATGAGCTCGAAGTCCACTACGGCGACGCGGCCACGTTCACGTTGCGCGATTCCTACGGTTTCGCGCCGACCATCGGCGAGCTCGACCTGCACCTGTTCGGCGAGGGCCGCCATGAGACCGCCTACGAGAAGCTCGGCGCGCACGTGCGAGAGCTCCAGGGCGTCTCAGGGACGTCCTTCGCGGTCTGGGCTCCCGCCGCACGCTCGATCAGCGTCGTGGGCGACTTCAACTCCTGGGACGGAAGGCTCACCCCGATGCGCTCGCTCGGCTCCTCCGGTATCTGGGAGCTCTTCGTGCCCGGAGTGGCCGAGGGGACCCGGTACAAGTTCGAGATCCGCACCCAGACGGGTGAGATGCGGATGAAGGCGGACCCCTTCGCGTTCGAGTCCGAGGTCCCACCCGAGACCTCCTCGGTGGTCACCCGCTCGAGCTTCGAGTGGTCCGACGACGAGTGGATGGCGGCGCGCGGGGCGGGTGAGCCACCGCTCGGCCGGCCCATGTCGATCTACGAGGTTCACCTCGGCTCGTGGCGGTTGAACCCGCTCGAGGACAACCGCTCGCTGACCTACTCAGAGCTCGCCCAGGAGCTGGCGGCCTACGTCAACGACATGGGCTTCACCCACGTGGAGCTCCTGCCGGTGATGGCGCATCCCTTCACGGGCTCCTGGGGGTACCAGGTGACGAGCTACTACGCCCCGACGCCGCGCTTCGGCTCTCCCGACGAGCTGCGCGGCTTCGTGGACACGCTCCATGGACACGGGATCGGCGTCCTGCTGGATTGGGTTCCCGCGCACTTTCCGCGCGACGACTGGGCACTCGCGCGCTTCGACGGCACGGCGCTGTATGAGCACGAAGACCCGCGTCGCGGCTCGCACCCCGACTGGGGCACGCTGATCTTCAACCTCGGGCGCAACGAGGTCCGCAACTTCCTGCTGGCCAACGCGCTGTTCTGGGCCAGGGAGTACCACACGGACGGGATCCGGGTCGATGCAGTGGCGTCCATGCTCTACCTCGACTACTCGCGTCGCGCGGGGGAGTGGGTGCCCAACGAGTTCGGCGGACGGGAGGACCTCGAGGCGGTGGCGTTCCTCAAAGAGCTCAACGAGGTCCTCCACGCCCGCGAGCCCGGCATCGTCAGCGCGGCCGAGGAGTCGACGGCCTGGCCAGGGGTCTCGCGCCCGACCTACCTGGGCGGTCTCGGCTTCGGCTTCAAGTGGAACATGGGCTGGATGCACGACACGCTGGGCTACTTCCAGCAGGACCCGATCTACCGCCGCTACCACCATCACGAGCTGACGTTCTCGTTGATGTACGCGTTCTCGGAGAACTTCGTGCTGCCGCTGTCGCACGACGAGGTGGTACACGGCAAGGGGTCGCTCATCAACAAGATGCCGGGCGACGCCTGGCAGCGCTTCGCCAACCTGCGGTGCCTGTACGCCTACATGTGGGCCCATCCCGGCAAGAAGCTCCTTTTCATGGGTCAGGAGTTCGCCCAGCCCGACGAGTGGTCCCACGAGCGCTCACTGGACTGGCACCTTCTCGAGCAGTCCTCACACGCCGGCGTCCAGGCACTGGTCCGAGACCTCAACCGTGTCTACGCGGCGACCCCGGCGCTGTGGGAGAACGACTTCGACCCCGCCGGCTTCTGGTGGCTGGAAGCCAACGACGCGGCCTCGAGCGTGGTCGCCTTCGCGCGCGCCTCGGTCGACGCGGAGCAGGTCCTGGCGTGCGTCGCGAATCTCACCCCGATGCCCCGCGAGAACTACCGGATCGGGCTGCCGCGCGCCGGAAGCTGGCGCGAGGCGCTCAACACGGACTCAGAGCACTACGGCGGGACGAACGCCGGTAACCGGGGCACCATGCAAGCGGAGCCGATTCCGTGGAACGGTCAGCCCTTCTCCGCGGAGATCTCCCTGCCCCCGCTCGCCGTGCTGTGGCTCGTGCCCGAGGCTCAGTGACTCAGCCCGCCGCCGCCGCCCACCCCGACCAGCGCTCGACGCGGACCTCGAGCACGGGCCCGGCGGGGCGGTTCGTCCGATACTGGGCGTAGCGGGCGGCGAGGCGCTCAACCGCTTCGGTCGCCTCAGTCGCATCGGGCTCGAGCACGCGCGCGCGGCCTTCGGCCCGCACCCACCACAAGCGGTTCCAGTCGGCGTCCTCGTAGTGGTCGGCGAGCAGCGCCACGCGCGGGTCGGCCTCGATGTTCACGAGCCGCTGGAGGCGTGCGGTCCGCTTGGGCTTTCCGTCGACGACGCTGTGCACAACGTCGCCCGTGAGGACGAAGCAGATGGGCACGAGGTGCGGCGCACCGTTCGCGGTGACCGTGGCGAGCCGCGACGAGCGCGCCTGCCCGAAGCGCTCGCGGGCCGCTGCGACCTCCACGCCGGTCAGCCCGCCCGGTGGAGCTCGACGAGCGCGGCAAGCTCCTCGACCCGCGGTTCGACGCGGTCGGCACCCGCCGACGGCAACATGAAGATCGCGCGGTCCACGCCCGCCGCCTCCATCCGGGCGACCCCTCCGAGATCGGCCGGGACCCCGAAGTAGCTCACGGGGATGTGGTCGCGGCCGGCAGCCGAGGAACGAGCGCGCAGCTCGGTGATGCGTTCCGCCAGGTCCGCCTCCCGATTCGGGATCCACCCGTTGCCGTAGCGAAGCACCCGGTCGAGCACCCGGGTACCGTTCCCACCGATCAGAACCGGGGGGTGCGGATCCTGGATCGGCTTGGGCCACGACCAGATCGGCCCGAAGTCGACCTGCTCGCCGTGGTAGGAGGCCTCCTCCTCGGTCCAGATCTCGCGCATCGCCTCGACGCGCTCGCGCATGAGGCCGAACCGGCGGTCGAAGCGGGTTCCATGAGCCTCGATCTCGGGCTGGTTCCATCCCGCTCCGACGCCGAATTCGACGCGCCCGCCCGAGAGCAGGTCAAGGCTCGCGACCTCCTTCGCGGTGATGATCGGGTCGCGCTGGATGATCAGGCAGATCCCCGAACCGATCCGCAGACGGCTCGTCGCCGCGGCGGCAGCGGTCATGGTGACGAACAGATCCAGCGTGTGCGAGTACGGGCCGGGCAGCTCACCGCCGCGCGGATACGGGCTGCCGCCACCGACCGGGATGTGCGTGTGCTCGGGGAAGAAAAGCGATTCGAAGCCGCGCTCCTCAGCCAGGCGCGCAACCGCGTCCGGTCTGATCGACTCGTCGGTGCAGAAGAGGGAGAGTCCGAAGTCCATGGTGCAGATGACACCAGACTCGCGCCCACTAGCGCGGCGCGTACATGATGATCGCGACGCCCACCAGGCAGATCAGAGCTCCCGAGAGGTCGTAGCGATCCGGCGAGAAGCCGTCGAACGCCATTCCCCAAGCCAACGATCCCACTATGAAGACGCCGCCGTAGGCGGCGAGCACGCGCCCGAACTCGTCGTCGGGCTGGAAGGTGGCGATGAGGCCGTAGAGCCCGAGGCTGGCCACGCCCAGGGCGCCGACGAGCAGTCCGCGGCCGTCGCGCAAGGCCACCCACACGAGGTACGCACCACCGATCTCCGCGACTGCGGCGGCGAGGAAGAGCGCCGCGGACTTCGCGGTCGTCATGCCGGCCCACCCGCTGAGCGCAGGTTGGCCAGCTTGACGGCCAGCTCGAGGGACATCAGATCCTCCCTGGCCAGATCGAGCCCGGAGAGCTTCTCGATGCGGTCCAGACGCTGGCGCAAGGTGTTGGGGTGGATGTAGAGCGCGCGGGCGGTAACGCTCGAGCGGCGGTCGCGCAGGTACTGCTCGAGGGTGCTCACCAGCTCGGAGCGTCTCGAGCGGTCGTATTCCACCAGCCGCGCGACCGCCGCGTCATGCCGGTCGTCGGGCACCTCGCCGGTCGGGAGGCGGACGAGGTACCGGTAGGCGCCGAGGTCTGAGTAGGCCAGCGCGCCCCCGCCGCGCACCAGCGCGCGGGCGATGCGGGCGGCGTCACCGGCCTCGCTGAGACTTCGCGAGCCGTCCACGACCCCGCGCCGCTGGCCGCTCACGCCGATGAGGAGCCGCTCCGCGGCACCGATTTCGCGCAGGGCGTCCGAGAGCTCGGCGAAGGCCTCCTCGACCGGACCCTGGCGAAGGGGCAGCATGGCGCGGACGCTATCCCGGCCGGTATCGCACACGGCACCCGGAGCGAGCCTGCGCAGTCGCGCCTCCGCGCGATCGGCCACCGCGGGCCACGGGCGCGAATCGTCGTTGCCCCCCGAAGCCTCGACCTGCACGAAGACGTGACGGCGGGCCAGGTCGCAGCCGGCCACGCGCGCACGGGCCTCGGCCACGTCCGAGAGCTCCGCCTCGACGGCTTCGAAGAGATCGCGAACGACGTTCTCGGCCGTCAGGCGCTCAATCAGCTCAGCCTTCTTGAGCGCCACCGCGAGCTGGTGACCGACTCCTCGGAGCAGTCCGTCGTCGCCCTCGCCGAGCGACCGGCCGGCGGTCGCCGCCACCGCGAGCACTCCGAGGTCCTCGTCGCCGGCCGTGACCGGAGCGGCCATGAGCGGGGACGCACCTTCACTCCGGCGCAGCAGATCGAGCAGGACGCCGCCGCCTTCGCTCGGCCAGGGCGACGGCTCGCCCGCCGGGTCGGCGGCCGCCAGCTCCAGGCGCCCGGTAGCGGGGTCCAGGAGGTATAGCCGGCACGCGTCGCAGCCCAGGAGCTGCCGCACCCCCCCGGTCACCGCTGAGTAGAGCTCCTCCCGGCTGGCCACGCCGGCGATCTCCTGACTGAGTGCGGACAAGCGGGTCAACGTCTGCACGCGCCGCCCCGCGATCTCATAGAGCTGGGCGTTCTCGATCGCCCCGGCGACCAGTGAGGCGGTGTGGACGAGGAAGCTGAGCGCGTCATCGTCGAATTCACGCGGGGCCTCGGTGTGCAGGACGACCACGCCGATCGTCTCACCCGAGCGAGCCGGCACCGGCACGGCCACGATCGACTCGAAGCGCTCTTCCTCGATCTCGGGCACGTACTTCATGCGCGGATCGGCCATCGCGTTCTCGCGGATGAAGGCGGGGGAGCGGTTGCGTGCGACCCAGCCCGCGAGGCCTTCGTCGAGCCCGAACTCCAGCTCGCCCACGAGATGCCGGTAGACGGGAGAGGCTGCGCGAAGGCACAGGCGCTCGCGGTCGCACAGGTAGACGAAGCACGCATGGCAACGCGTCGCTTCGGTGAGGATGTCGACCACGCCGTCGAGGACGCGGTCGAGGTTCGGCGAGGACGCCACCACGCGGATCAGGGCGTAGAGCGTGTCGCTCTCGAGCCGCACGCCGTCGCGGTGGGAGATCATGGCTATCGAGACGTCTCCTGGACGTCGCATGCTAACCGGAGAGCGAGGCCCGGCCCGGCACTTCAGTAGAGCTGCAGGTAGCGATCGAGCTCCCACTGGGTGATCTGCTCGTGGGCCTCGCGGAACTCCTGCTGCTTGATGCGGACGAAGTAGTCGACGTAGTCCTCACGTGCGCAGGGTCCGAGCGCCTCGCGCATGACCTCGTCGCGCTCGAGCTCTCGCATGGCGTCCATGAGGGTGCCCGGGAGCACTTCGATTCCCAGCTCGGCGCGCTGGGCGTCGTCGATCTCGTGCAGGTTGAGATCGGTGGTGGGCTTGCCCGGATCCAGGCCGCGCTCGATGCCGTCCAGGCCGGCGGCGAGGATGGCCGTGGCTCCCAGGTACGGGTTGCACGAGCCGTCGACCGTCCGGTCCTCGATCCTGCCCGCTGCCGGGATGCGCAGCATCTGCGTGCGGTTGTTGAACCCATAGGAGATGAAGACGGGAGCCCAGGTCGCGCCGCTGCGCGAACCCGTCACCAGGCGCTTGTAGGAGGTGACCGTCGGAGCCGTCAGGCCGATGTACGCCTTCGCGTGCTCCTTGAGCCCCCCGACGAAGTGATAGGCGGTCTCCGACAGCCCCATTCCGCGCGGGTCCTGGGCGGGATCCGCCGCGAAGACGTTCTCGCCGTCTCGCCACAGACTCATGTGCATGTGGCAGCCGTTACCGGTCAGGTGCGAGAACGGCTTGGGCATGAAAGTGGCGATCAGGCCCCGCTCCTGGGCCATCGCCTCGACCATGTACCGGAAGAAGATCGCCCGGTCACAGGTGGTGAGGACGTCGGCGAAGTCGAAGTTCTGCTCGAACTGGCCGTTGGCGTCCTCATGGTCGGTGGCGTAGTTCTCCCAGCCGAGCGCGTCGATGTTCCGCGCCACCTGGCCGACGAAGTCGAGGTTGCGCGTCAGCGCGCGCATGTCGTAACAGGGCTTCGCGAGCGTGTCGAGCGGATCGGCGAGCTCGATGGAGCCGTCGTCCCGGCGACGGACCAGGAAGTACTCGAGCTCGATCCCGATCTTGAACTCATAGCCGAGCTTGCGTGCGCGCTCCACCTGCCGGCGCAGGATCGTGCGCGGGCAATACGGCCAGGCCTCACCCTCGACCTGGACGTCGCAGGCGAACCGGGCGACTTCGGGCCGCCAGGGCAGCGGCGTGAGGGTCGATACGTCGGGGATCGCCGACATGTCGGGGTCGTGCGGTCGCTGGCCGATGTCGCCGGCGGCAAAGCCCGCGAACCCCGCGCCCTCCTCCAAGAGGTCATCGATGCAGTGCGCAGGCACGAGCTTGGCGCTCGGCTTGCCGTGCATGTCGACGAACTGGGCAAACAGGAACTCGATCTCGTTGCCCGCGATCCATTCGCGGGCCTCGTCGGCCGTGCTGGGGGCCGTGAACGGGGCGCGGCGGTTGGCCGTCGCGCTCTCATCAGGTGACGTCATAGGGCTCTCCTCGCTCCGACGGACAGGAGGTATAACCGTTGCAAGGCGCCAACGGAATGGCCGTGCCGCCCACGCTTCGTCCATGAGGTGTGTGCAGAGTCCATACAAATCAGCAGGACTGTCAGCTCAAGCGTGTGCGGGCTTGACGCCCACCGCGCCTTTGTGTATGTCAGCACGAGCAGCATTGCCTTCAAGAGGACGAGGGGGACATCGATGGCGGAGGTTCAGCGACCCACGGGAGAGGGTGCCGGCTCCACGCTGGTGCCGCCTGACGAGATCGAGTACGCGAGCGGCGGTCTCGCCCGCGAGACGAATTGGTGGGGCGCCTTCGTGGTCGGCCTCGCCGGGACGATCCTGGTCACGGGCATCGCCCCGATCATGGTCACGACACTCGGGCCGGCCTCGATTCCCCTCACCTTGGTGGTCACGGCCGCCGGCTTCCTGCTGATCCTCGTACTGGCGGAACTGTCGGCGATGATGCCTGACCGGACGGGCGGGGCTCCTTCGTACGCCTATCCCGCCTACAAGGCGCGCTGGCCGCGCGCCGCCAAGCACATCAACGGCGCGACCGCCTGGATGTACTGGCTCGGGTGGTTCCCGGTGGCGCCGCTGAACATGATCCTGGCCTCGTTCTACATCGCCGATCGCTTCGGCCTGAACACGGAGGCCGGGTTCACGCCGATCAACACCTTCATCGCCTGGTGGACGCTGGCCATCGCCGTGATCGGGATCTGCCTCTTCTTCATCCCCGCCTACCTCGGCATCCGCACAGGCGCGGCGTTCGCGACGGTGCTCGGCGTCATCGCCATGGTCCCGCTGACCTTCCTGGCCGTGGCCTGGATCTTCTCGAGCAAGGCCGACTTCGGCAACGTGTTCCCCTTCACCCAGCTCGACGGCAGCGGCTTCTTCACGGGCCTGGACGGCGACGGATGGTTCGCCGTCTACATCGGTTACATGTTCCTGCTCAGTTGGAACGTGATCGCCTATGAGGCGGCCGCCTGTTACATCGGGGAGACCAAGGACCCGGAGCGCGACGGCAAGATCGCGCTGACCCTCGAGGGCTCCTACGGCGTCTTCATCTACATGCTGATCCCGATCGGCTTCCTCGCCGTCCTCGGAGCCGGAACGCTCTCCGACGCTGCCCTCGTCGACCCGAACACGATCTTCGTCACCTTCGCGGGGGAGATCTTCGGCACGGGCGGCGAGGTGCTCAACTGGCTGATCGCGGGAATGCTCATCATCGCCCTCATGCTCTCGGCCCTCAACGCGATCATGGGCACCGGGCGCTCGCTTCACCAGATGTCCGTCGACGGCCAGTTCCCCCGCTTCTTCCAGCACATCAACAAGCACGGCGTGCCCTCGCGCGCGATGGCGTTCAACGTCGTCTGCTCGCTGGTGGTCGTGCTGGCGGGGGGCGCCGTGGAGATCTACACCTTCTCGAACGTGGGCTACGTCGCGTCGTTCGTGCCGGTCCTGATCGGCTACTACCTGCTTCGTCGCCAGCGGCCCAATGTCCCGCGTCCGTTCAAGCTGCCCGAGTACTTCAAGTACATCGCCCTCGTGCTGGCCGCGTTCTTCTTCGTCATCTGGCTGGTGGGCGGCATCGCGTTCGCGCTCATCGGGGACACCCTCATCTACTACTTCCTCGGCTGGCTGGTGGCGCTCGCCTACATCCCCCTCTACCTGTACCGCACGAGAGTCGAGGACAAGAAGATGCCGGACGGCGTGGAGCCCGTGCCGGTCGGACGAACCGTGTGACGAAACGGCCATCGCCTGATCCCGACACGCTCGACGTGCGCGCCGTGATGCTGGCCTCGGAATCGCGGGAGATCCCGGCCGGAGCGCTGGACCTGGCCGTCCGGCTGGCGAAGCGGTCTGCGGCTGCCGTTCACGTGATCACGATCGCCCGCGTGCACGGCACGGCCCTCGGCTTGCCCAACCCGGGCCTGCTCCCCACGAAGGCCGAGTGGGAGGAGCAGCGCTCGATCCTGTCCAAGGCCGTCGCGCGCCTCAAGCGCGAGGGGATCGAAGCCGATGGCCTGGTGCTCGGGACGCGGGCCGGCGCGAAGCGCATCGTCAAGGAGGCCGCGAGGCTCAATTGCGATGCGATCGTCATGGGCGCCGACCCGCCGCGCAACCGGGTGCTGGCCGACTTCATGTGGTCGCAGGAGCCCTACCGGGTGCGCCGGCGCGCGCGCGTCCCCGTCTTCCTGGTCGTGGATCCCTAGGTGGGCGAAGCCGACGCCGTCGCGGCGTTCCTGGCGCGTCATCCGCCGTTCGACGGGCTGACCCCCGAGGAGCGCTACGAGGTCGCCGCGGCGGTGACACTCCGTCCCTACCCAGAGGGCCATCGCGTGCTGGTGGAGGACGGCGAGCCGGCGGCGTGCCTCTACGTCATCCGGTCGGGGGCCATGGATCTCGTCCACGCCGACCAGGTGGTCGACGTCCTGTTGCCCGGCGCCTGCTTCGGTCATCCCTCCCTGCTCACCCAGATGGCGCCCGCTTTCACCGTCCGGGCCCGATCGCCCTCCACCTGCCTGCTCGTGCCGCGGGAAGTCGCCCTTGACACGTTCGCCCACCCCTCGGGAGTCCGCTACATCGCGCACACCCTGCGCCAGCGTCTGGTGCGGACGGGCTACACCGCGCACGCCCTTCCCGAGCTGAGCATGACGCGGGTCGGCGCGCTGCTGCACCGCCCGGCGCTGATCCTGCCCCCGGGCACCTCGATTCGCGAGGCGGCGGCCACGATGACCGCCGAGCACCTGACGGCGGTCCTGGTGGAGACCGGCGACGGCGTCGGGATCGTCACCGACGCCGATATGCGCGAGAAGGTGCTGGCCCAAGGGCGATCGCCGGTGGAGCCCGTGGGCATCGCGGTGCGCCGGCCGGTGCTCCGCCTGCCCGCGGACCGGACCGCCTCGGAGGCGCTCGTCGATCTGCTCGATGCCGGACAACGCGAGGCGTGCGTGATCTCAGCGGACGGGCGCATCGCCGGGCTGGTGTCGGTGGACGACATCGCGGGGGGCGAGCACTCCCCGTTCGCGCTGCGGCGGACGATCGCGCGGGCCGCTGACGAGGAGTCGCTGGTGGCCACGGTGCAGGAGGGGCTTCCTGCATTGCTCGCGTCGCTGCTGTCCGCCGGCCTCGCCCCCGCCGACATCAGCCGCGCGTTGGCGGTCCAGTCAGACACGGCGACCGTCCGCCTCCTCGAATTGGCCTTCGCCGGCCACGGCACGGCCCCCGCGTCGTGGGCATGGCTCGCGCTCGGCAGTGTCGCGCGGCGCGAGCTGACGCTGGCTTCTGACCAGGACAACGCGCTGGCGTACGCCGACGATGCAGGTCCTGAGGCCGACGCCTTCTTTGCCCGGGTGGCCTCCGATGTCAACGCCGCGTTGGCGCGCTGTGGCCTCGGAGAAGACGAGGCCGACGTGCTCGCCCGCGACCCTCGTTGGCGGATGTCCGAGAGCCGCTGGCGCGCAGTCTTCCAGGAGTGCCTCGAGTTCCCCGATCGCTCACATCTCGTGCGTGCCGCGGTGTCCTTCGACTTCCGCATGGTCGTCGGCGGGCTCGACGTGGTGCCCGGGCTGGTCGAGGTGATCCGCGACGCCCGCCGGCACCCGGGGTTCATCCGTCGGCTGGCACGCACGGTGACCGACCTCAAGGTGCCGTTGGGGCGCCGCGGGCAGGTTGCCACGGGCTCCGACGGGTGCGTCGACTTGAAGCTCGGCGGCGCCCTGCCGATCGCCAACGTCGCGCGGCTTCACGCGATCGCGGCCGGGATCACCATCTCAGGAACCGTCGATCGCCTGATTGCGGCCGAGGCGACCGGGTCGCTCGAGGCCGAGAGCGCCGTGGAGTTGCGCGAGGCGTTCGCCGCGGTATCGCAGATCCGGCTCGAGCATCACGCCGACTGCCTGAGGGCGGGCCGCCCCCCGGACAACCGGGTGGACCCGCTCACACTGCCACCGTTGCGGCGTGCCGGACTGCGTGACGCCCTGCGTGCCGTGCAAGGCGCCCAGCGACGGTTGAGTGTCTTTGCGCCGCTGGGCATGTGAGCGGCACCCGTCGCGTCGATGTGTGTGGTTCGCACATGGTAACGGCGATTCCGTCGGGCTATAACTCGCCATCCCGCCACCTTCGGCGGGATTACGTGCCGACTCGACCGGAGACTGCAGATGTGCGGAATCGTCGGATTGTTCGCCAAGTCCCCGTCCGTCGAGGAGCGCCTCGGGGAGCATCTCGGTGCCATGCTCGGCCAGATGTGCGACCGTGGGCCCGACAGCGCCGGAGTGGCCTTCTACCGCAACCCTGCGCGGGATGGCGCCTGCAAGGTGTCCGTGTTCTCGCCGGACCCGGCGTACCCGTGGACCGGCCTCGCAGCCGAGCTGGCCACGGAGTTCGGGTGCGATCCGGAGCCTGATATCCGGGCGAGTCACGCGGTGCTGGTCGCCGACGCAGAAGCGAACCTGCTCCAGGGATGGTTCGCCGAGCGCCACCCCGAGCTGCAGGTCATGAGCGCGGGCAAGAGCATCGAGCTCTTCAAGGAGATGGGTCGTCCCGATTCGTTCGTCGAGCGCTTCGGCTTGAACGACATCCAAGCCAGCCACGGCCTCGGACACACCCGCATGGCCACCGAGAGCCGGGTCACCACGGAGCACTCACACCCCTACTCGACCGGGTTGGACCTGTGTCTGGTGCACAACGGCTCGTTGTCCAATCACAATCGGCTGCGTCGCGAGCTGCGTCAGCACGGCATCGCCTTCCGTACCGACAACGACACCGAGGTCGCCGCGGGCTACCTCACCTGGAGGATGAGCCAAGGGGCCTCGCTCGAGGCCGCGCTCGAGGGCTGCCTCCGCGACCTCGACGGCTTCTACACATTCCTGGTGGGCACCGCGGAGGGCTTCGCGGTGCTGCGCGATCCGATCGCCTGCAAGCCGGCCGTGATGGCGGAGACCGATGACTGGGTGGCCATGGCCTCGGAGTATCGAGCCATCGCGACCCTTCCCGGCGCCGCCGATGCCGTGATGTGGGAGCCCGAGCCGGCGCGCATCTACAGCTGGGAGCGGGAGCTCGTGTCGTGAAGGCCGTGGTGGGCCCGGACACGGAGCAGACGATCGACCTGGCGGCCATCTCGCTGCGCGAGTTCAACGGCCGACTGCACGCCGTCGGAGGCGAGCCCGGCGCGTCACAGCACTGGCGGGTGGTCAACCCCGGGGGCCTGCACGCGATCGCCGTGGGGATCGACGCCCCGCTCGAGGTCGACGTCGAGGGCCACGTCGGCTACTACTGCGCGGGGATGAACCAGCAGGCGACCGTCCGCGTGCACGGCAACTGCGGCGTCGGGGTGGCCGAGAACATGATGTCGGGGAAGGTTGTGGTCCACGGCAACGCCAGCCAGTCGGCCGGCGCCACGGCTCATGGAGGCCTCCTGGTGATCGGAGGCGACGCCTCGGCCCGATGCGGAATCTCGATGAAGGGCGTCGACATCGTCGTGCACGGGTCGGTCGGGCATATGAGCGCGTTCATGGCGCAGTCCGGTTGCCTGGTGGTCGGTGGTGACGCGGGCGACGCCCTGGGCGACTCGATCTACGAGGCACGCCTCTACGTCCGCGGCCGGGTGGCTGACCTGGGCGCCGACTGCGTCGAGAAGGAGATGGGTGGGGAGCACGTCGCACAGCTGGAATCCCTGCTCGAGTGCGGTGGGCTGACGGACGCCGATCCGTCGCAGTTCCGCCGCTATGGGTCTGCCCGCCGGCTCTACAACTTCGACGTCGACCACGCATGAGCGAGAACGGCTTCAACGGGCTGCGCGAGTCGGCGACCTTCGACCGCACCGTCATCGCGGAGATCCAGCGCGCGGCGCGCGAGGGGATCTACGACATCCGCGGCTGGGGAGCCAAGCGCAGGCTTCCGCACTTCGACGACCTGCTGTTCCTCGGCGCGAGCGTCTCCCGCTACCCCCTCGAGGGCTACCGGGAGCGTTGCGACACCGACGTCACCCTCGGTACCCGCTTCGCCAAGCGTCCGCTGAAGCTCGACATTCCCATCACCATCGCCGGTATGAGCTTCGGCTCGCTCTCGGCGCCCGCCAAGGAAGCGCTCGGCCGGGGGGCGACCGCCATGGGAACCGCTACGACGACGGGCGACGGCGGCATGACGCCCGAGGAGCGCCGCGCTTCGAAGACACTGGTGTACCAGCTGCTGCCGTCTCGCTACGGGATGAACCCCGACGACCTGCGGCGTGCCGACGCGATCGAGATCGTCGTGGGCCAAGGCGCCAAGCCGGGCGGCGGAGGGATGCTGCTCGGGCAGAAGATCTCTGACCGGGTGGCCGAGATGCGCGACCTGCCCAAGGGCATCGACCAGCGCAGCGCGTGCCGCCATCCCGACTGGACCGGGCCTGACGATCTCGAGATCAAGATCGGCGAGCTGCGGGAGATCACGGACTGGGAGAAGCCGATCTTCGTCAAGGTCGGCGCCTCGCGCCCGTACTACGACGTGGCCCTGGCGGTCAAGTCCGGCGCCGACGTGATCGTGCTCGACGGCATGCAGGGCGGGACGGCCGCCACCCAGGATGTGTTCATCGAGCACGTCGGCATCCCGATCCTCGCAGCGATCCCGCAGGCGGTCGAGTCGCTGCAGGAGCTCGGCATGCACCGGGAGGTCCAGCTGGTGGTGTCGGGCGGCGTGCGATCGGGCGCCGACGTCGCCAAGGCCCTGGCCCTTGGCGCCGACGCCGTGTCCATCGGAACGGCCGCGATGATCGCCCTGGGCGACAACGCGCCGGAGCTAGCCGCCGAATACGCGGCGCTGGGAACGGCTCCCGGTTTCTACGACGATTGGCACGAGGGCCGCGACCCAGCCGGGATCTCCACGCAGGATCCCGAGCTCGCGGCGCGCTTCGATCCTGAGCTGGGCGCGCGCCGGCTCGCCAACTATCTGCAGACCATGGTGCTCGAGACCCAGACCCTCGCGAGGGCGTGCGGCAAATCCCACGTACACAACCTCGAGCCGGAAGACCTGGTGGCGCTGACCGTGGAAGCGGCGGCGATGTCGCGCCGGCCGCTGGCGGGCACGAGCTGGATTCCGGGCGTCACGGCCTGACTGGACTCTCGGGTGTGAACCCGGGATGATCAGAGCATGCCCGCGGTCGCGGACACCTCGCGCGAAGTGGACTCGGAGACGAGCATGGATGGACACGCAACCCGCTGAACGTCGGCGGTCGCTCGCCGACAGCGCCGAGGAGGCCTTGGGCAACTGGCTGGCTCCCGGCCGCTATCGGCCGGGTGACCGGCTCCCGCCCGAACACGATCTCGCGCGGATGCTCGGGGTGTCGCGGGGGACGTTGCGAACGGCGCTGCAGCGCTTGGAGGAGAGCGGCGAGATCGTGCGCCGCCAGGGCAGCGGGACGTTCGTCGGTCAGGTTGCGAGGCCGACGGCTCTCAACGAGGGCCTCGAGCGGCTCGAGTCCTACTCGTCGCTCGCGCGGCGCCGGGGTCTTACCCTGAGCCAGCGCAAGGTCCGGATGGAGCGCAAGCCGATCGGCCCCGACCTGTCTGCGGTATTCGACCTCTCTCCGGAAGCCATCGCGCCGACGTTCTCGCGCATCGTGCTGGTCAATTCCCGGCCCAACGCGATCATGCATGACGTGGTGCACCCGGACGTGGCCCTCCCCGACGACGCCGCCCTCGCGGAGGCGTTCGAGCGAGGGGACATGCTGCTCGACGTCCTCGTCGGCCAAGGGCTTCCCATCACGTTCTCGGCGACCCGCATCCAAGCGGTCCTCATCGGGCCGCACGACACGGACGGCAAGGCGCTCGAAGTGCGACGCTCGGTGGCGGGGCTGGAGCTGCAGGAGACCGTCCAGGTAGCGACCGGGCAGGTCGTCCAGCGCTCGCGCGACGTCTTCCTCCCGGGTGGTGTGGATCTGGAGGTCATTCGCTCGCTGCACGTCGATCGGCCGGCGCACGTGGGTACCGCGGGCGGCAACGGCGACGGCCGACGCTGAGAGACGGCGAGCTCCCGGTCACACTGTCGGCGATGAGCGGCGAGCAACAGCTGACCCGAGCGCGTCCGGTGGCTTCCGTGACCCGGGCGGTGGCACTCCTCGATGCTCTGGCCGAAAGCCCGGACGGGCTGCGTGTCTCAGAGCTCGCTCGCCGGATAGGCGTCAACGCCAGCAGCGCGTCGCGGCTGCTGGCGACGCTCGAGCGCGGTGGTCTGGTCGACCGTGACCCCGGCGGGGCGTACCGGCTCGGCCTGCACCTGGTCGCCATGGCTGACGCGGTGCTCGCGCGGCTCGACGTCCGCGAGCTGGCCCGCCCGCGGCTGCGGGCGCTGGCCGCCGAGACGGGGGAGAGCGCGACGCTCTCGGTTCCCGCGGGTCGCGAGGCGGTGACGGTCGACTTCGTGCCGGCTGAGTCCAGCGTGGTGAGCATGGCGCGGCTCGGGCGCCCGAGCGTTGCGCACGCGACCGCGACCGGGAAGGTGATGCTCGCCTTCGGCGCCGTCGGCCCCGCTGCACTGGACCTCGCGCACTACACGGAACAGACGATCGTGAGTCCGGAGGCGCTCGCCGACGAGGTCGAAGCGGTTCGTGACCGAGGCTGGGCGGAGGCGGTCGGTGAGCGCGAACCCGACCTCGTCGGTCTGGCGGCCCCGATCTTCGGCCGAGGGGTCAAGCTCGAGGCTATCGTCGGGCTCCAGGGCCCCGCCACTCGCCTCGCCGCCGAGCGCCGCGAGGCGGTCCTTCCCTCACTCCTGGGCGCCGCCGCGGGCCTCACCCAGGCGCTCGGCGGGCGATGACGCTCAGCTCCAGGGATACGGGCTGTTGGACACCGGGTGCAGGTCGCCGGACGCGAAGCGGTCGTAACGGAACGGGTGAAGCAGCGTGGAATGCTCTCCGGTCAGTGTGCGAGCGATCTCCCGGCCGACGGCGACCATCTTGTAGCCGTGGTTGGAGTCCGCCGCGACGTAGACGTTAGGAAGCATGTAATCGAAGACGGGGAAGTTGTCGGCGGTAAACGCGCCGACGCCGCCTGAGCGAACCTGCCGGTACGCAGGACGCGTGTTCTCGAAGCGCCCCAGGCAGTGCGAGAGGGCGGCGCACCACATGTCAGGGAACTCAGGGTCGACCGTGCCGGAGGGGTAGGGATCGACTTCGAACTCGTGAGCGAGGCGAATCGGCGCCGCACCGCCCTGGACGCTGTCGCGATCGGGCTTGACGTAGATCCCCCAAGCCTCGTCGGTGATCAGCCGGCCACCGTCGTCGAGCAGCGGACGGTCCGAGTCCACGTGCAGCACGGGCGACGGGGCGCCGGCAGCGGTCGTGAACGTCGCCGGATCGACGCCGATCTCACCCTCCTGCAGATACCAGTAGGTCCACATGGGCTGGTCTGCGTGCACGGTCCCGTCGGGCGTGCGGACGTCGAGGCGGTCGGGCAGGTCGAGCATGTCCCACAGCGACGCGATCCACGGCCCGACGGCCACGACGACCTGCTCGACCGCAATCGGCCCCGCGCTGGTCTGCACGCGCTCGACCGCGCCTGAGTTGTCGCGTTCGAAACCGGTGACTTCGACGCCCTCGGCGATCGTCGCGCCGGCTGCCCGTGCCTTGTCGGCGAGGCCGTGCATCGACTCCTTGTTGAAGGCGAAGCCGCCGGCGTGCTCGTGCAGGCAGACGGTGAGCCCGTTCGCGCGCCAGTCCGGGTACAGGCTGCGCATGTGATCGAAGACGGCTTCCTCGCCCACGTGCAGCTCGGAGGGATAGCCGATCCGCTGCTGGCGTTCGAAGACGGTCTCCAGGTCGCTCTCCTGTGCCGCCGGTCCGAGCGCGATGTAGCCCGAGCCGTGGTAGTGGAGGGCCTCCGGATCGGACTCCCAGACCTCGACGCACGCGGCCATCAGCTCAGACATGGCCGGCTGGAAGTAGTTGTTGCGCACGACACCGCACGCGATCCCCGACGCGCCGGCGGCGACGCCGGTCTTGTCGATGACCAGCACCTCTTCGCCGCGCTCGGCGAGTTGCCAGGCGGTCGAGAGCCCGTGGACGCCGGCCCCTATGACCAGGGTGCGGACGGACGCGGGGATGGGGACGCTCATGCGGTCGTGGTCTCCTTCGGTGTGTTGCCGTCTGGGCAAGGCGTATGCCTAGGACGCATGGTAGCTGCCAAGCCTGGTGATGCGAACCCCCGACTGGTCCCGATGGGGGGGACCCCGCCGCGCCGCCGCGCTAAATGACGACTCGACACACGGGAATCAGCCGGCGGACGAGGTGGTGTCGCTAGCTGCGATCGGGTGCCTCCACCGGATAGGCGTAGACGAACTTGTGGACCTTGTTCTCCACCATCGTCTCTGTCTCAAGCACACCGTCGAGCCCGCGAAGGCGGCGGGTCACGAGCTGCCAGAGGTGGTCGGTGTCGCGGCAGATCACTTGCAGGTAGACGTCGGCCCGCCCGATCAGGGTGGAGACGTAGCTGACCTCATCCCACGCCGTCACGGTCTCGATGATCCGATCGTGGGCGTCGGCTTCCACACGCAACAGAACCAGCGCGAGGATCGAGTGGGCAAGCGCGAAGGGGTCTACGAAGGCGAGGACCCGTAGGACACCCTCGGCTTCCATTCGTCGCATGCGTGCGCGCACAGTGCGCTCGGAGACGTCGAGCGTGCGCGCGATCTCCCGGAACGGTCGCCGACCGTCCTGCTGAAGCTCCCGCACGATCGAGCGGTCGAGTTCGTCGAGCGACTGACCGGGGGGCATCACGTCGCGACGCTAGCATGGCGCCGCAATACGGAGTAGATACGCACTTGACGTCCATTTTGCGACCCAGTACGGTGCATCGACCGCCGCATTGCGAAGGAGAGAGACCCGATATGCAGACTACGACCTTGCCTGTATCTCCCGTATCGCCGTGGGAGGACCGGGGTGTCGAGCGCAGCGGAACGCTGCCCGCCGATTGGTACACATCGCGGGAGCTCTTTGAGCTCGAACAGGAACATCTGTTCCGCCACGTCTGGCAGCACGTCGGCCAGACCGATCAGATTCAGAACCCGGGCGAGTACTTCACCTGCGAGGTTGCCAACGAATCCGTCGTCGTCGTACGCGACCGCGCGGGTACGTTGAGGGCGCTGTCGAATGTCTGCCTGCACCGTGGCGGCCCGGTGGCAATGGAGCACGGCCAGCGCAAAGCCTTCCAGTGCCCGTACCACGGTTGGACTTACGAGCTTGATGGGCGGGTGCGCGCGACCCAGGGCATGGAGGAGACCGAAGACTTCGCACCTGCTGACATGCGCCTGCCGGAATTCAGGGTCGAAACGTGGGGGCCGCTGGTCTGGGTCTCGCTGGATCCCGAGGTGCCACCGCTGAGCGAATGGCTTGGCCAGATCACGCCGCGGACGGCCAACTACCGCCTCGACGAGTTGGAGTACGTCGGCGGGCGGCGCTGGCACATCCCCTGCAACTGGAAGATGTACGTCGACAACTACATGGAGGGCTACCACATCCCCTTCATTCATCCGGGCCTCAACCAAGCGCTCGATCCGAACGTCTACACGTACGAGCTCGCCGAGTGGAGCAACCAGCAGTACGGAGCCGAGCCACATCCGCGCGGACCCGGTAGCCGCATTGCTTCGGTGCTGGGATCCGTCCAGGCGTTCCGGACGTTGAAACCGCCGATGGAGGGCTTGGACGAAACCGAGCGCAACGGCTACTACTTCTTCTGGCTGTTTCCGACCAACACGTTCAACTTCATGCCCGACGGCTTCCTGCTGTTCACGATCCGGCCCGTGGAAGTTGAGCTGACCGAATGTACCTTCTCGTGGTGGTTTCCCGAGGCCCGTGACCTCACCGACAAATTGCTGCAGGCGGCGGCGGTGAACTTCGGCCACCTCATCAACACCGAAGACCTCGAGATCTGCATGCACGCCCAAAAGGGGATGCGGTCCTCGGTCTACCACCAGGGTCGCTACAGCGCGCAGCAGGAGAAGTGTCTGCACCACTTCCACCAGCTGCTGGTCAGCCACATGGCGCCTCACCTTGATAGGGCCGCGTGATGGACGCATACGCCACCGGCGCCGAGCTGCAAGAAGAGCTCGTGGCCTGCCTGACCGCGTTTCTGGGCTCCGAAGATGGTGCGCGCGCCGTTGAGTCCGCTGGAGCGCTGGGCGACAGCGCAACTCTCATGCTGCGCACGGTTGACCCTGAGGCGGTCGTTTCGATGGATTTCTTCGCCGGAACCGTCTCGCGGGAGCCCGTCGCCGATGCCGACGTCAAGATCGAGCTTGAAGCGAACGCATTGCACGACATCCTTCTCAACCGGCTTGATCCCGTGCAGCTCTCGCGCCTGTATGAAACCGAGCGGCTGACTTTCAGTGGCAAGTCGCAAGGGCTGGCGGCGCTGATCATGTTCGCCGGCCCGCTGGCGCCTCACTACGCAGCGAGCCTTGCGCGCCGCGGACGCGACGACCTGCTCGACACGCCGATGCCCGCCACCAAGTTGGTTTGGGGCACGCCAGAGGAGGCGCTGTCGCCTAAGCAGGTGATCGGCAAGCGCCGAGCGTGGCAACGCCCGAAGCGGAGCGTGGAGGCGGTCTGAGCGCCGTCGCCAAGCGCTCAGGCCGCCTATGTAGTCCAGTCGAGGACAGAGGAAGTTGACCTACGTCATCACAGAGGCCTGCATTGGCAGCAAGGACATGTCATGCGTGGAGGTCTGCCCAGTCGACTGCATCTACGAGGCATCGCAGATGTTCGTGATCCACCCGGAGGAGTGCATCAACTGTGGTGCGTGTCTGCCGGAGTGCCCGGTCGAAGCGATCGTTACCGACGACGACGTCCCGCCTGCCTCATCGAGGTTCGTCGCGGTCAACGCGGCGATCATCGACGGGCCCGGGGCAGTGGACGCCGCCGTCGAGGCCCAGCAGACGACCAAGTAGCAGATTTCGACGAGCCGCGGACGAAGGCGACTGTGGATCAGTGCGCCGGAGGCTCCCAGCCTTCGAGGACCGGCGGCTCCCAATCCGTTCCCACAGTCTTCGACTCAGCAACCCATGGGCCGAGCTCGGGCTGCGGAAACTTGCAGTGGCGCTCCTTGAGCAGGATCCCGTAGGAGTTGCCCGACTGGAGGTGCTTGATGAGCACCTTGCGGGCGATCTCGTCCTCCCGCCCCGCGGGAATCGGGAAATGGATCTTGATGAAGCAGTTGGAGTAGCGGTCGAACACCGCCGGCGTGCCGTCCTCCTGCAACAACGTGATGTCCTCGAGCCAGTTGATGTCCTCACCGGGGGTGGAGGCCATCAGGTCGACGTCCTCCAGTAGCGAGAGGTCCTCCTGGTATGCGAAGCGCTCCCCCGAAAGGGTTTCCGAGTCGATGCTCTGTATCAGCCGCCCCTCGTCCGGGGCCTGGTCGGGCATGGTGGACTGGCTCATGGTCAGTCCCCCGTGCCGATCATCTCGGGCTGCGCCCCGAGGTAGTCGATGGGCGTCTCGAGATGCTGCTGGAGGAGCTGCTTGATCTCGGCAAGGGTGCGCTCCTCGCTGACGCCGGGGATGTAACGCGTTCCCGCGAGCGGGACCTTGGCCATCGCTGCCGCCTCCACCGTCAGGGCGCACAGGTCTTCCGGCTCCAAGGAGTGGATGTTCGTCTTGCCGCACGCTCGCGCCAGCATCTGGGTCTCGATCGTCAACGTATGGAGGAAGTTGAAGACGCGCTGCGCCGCCTCGTCGACCTTCAAGCGCTTGCGCAGCTCGGGATCCTGTGTCGTGATCCCGACCGGACAGCGACCCGTGTGGCAGTGATAGCACTGGCCGGCGGGCACGCCCATCGTGCCCTCGTAGTCCGTGACGCCCGGGATCTCCTTATTGCAGTTCAGAGCCATCAGGGACGAGTGCCCGAGCGCGACGGCCTTCGCGCCCAGCGCGATGCACTTCGCCACGTCACCGCCGTTGCGGATGCCGCCCGCCACCACGAGGTCGATCTCGTCGGCCAGGCCGACGTCCTCGAGAGCACGCCGCGCTTCGGGGATGGCCGCCATGAGCGGGATGCCGGTCTCCTCGGTGGCGACGTGCGGGCCGGCGCCCGTGCCGCCTTCGGCACCGTCGAGGTAGATGATGTCGGGACCGCACTTGGCGGCCATGCGGACGTCGTCGTACACCCGCGAGGCGCCCAGCTTGAGCTGGATCGGGATCTCGTAGTTCGTAGCCTCGCGCACTTCCTGGATCTTCAGCGAGAGGTCGTCGGGGCCCAGCCAGTCAGGATGGCGGGCGGGGGAGCGCTGGTCGATGCCCGCGGGCAGCGAGCGCATCTCGGCCACCTGCTCGGTGACCTTCTGGCCCATGAGGTGGCCGCCCAGGCCGACCTTGCAGCCTTGGCCGATGAAGAACTCGGCCGCGTCGGCGAGCATCAGGTGGTGCGGATTGAACCCGTACCGGCTCTGGATGACCTGGTAGTACCACTTCGTCGAGAGGTCGCGCTCCGGCGGGATCATGCCGCCCTCCCCCGAGCACGTCGCGGTCCCGGCCATCGAGGCTCCCTTGGCGAGCGCCATCTTGGCTTCGAGCGAGAGCGCCCCGAAGCTCATGCCCGTGATGTACACGGGGATGTCGAGCTCGATCGGCTTCTTCGCGAAGCGCGCGCCGAGGATCGTCTTGGTCTCGCATTTCTCGCGGTAGCCCTCGATCACGAACCGCGTGAGCGTGCCGGGCATGAACATGAGCTCGTCCCAGTGCGGGATCTTCTTGAACATCGAGAAGCCGCGCATGCGGTAGCGGCCGAGCTCGGACTTCATGTGGATGTCGTCGATGACC
>JAABUN010002565.1_pt1 | contig 31726 bp, 31 predicted proteins | sample 5559311 | NCBI WGS metagenome assembly JAABUN01 (sample SAMN10711877, study PRJNA513370) | rock metagenome | isolation source: Antarctica rocks | place: Antarctica: Victoria Land, Siegfried Peak sud | reverse complement strand
GCGACCCCGTCAGCCTGATCGACCGACTCTGGCCCAAGTTCGAGCTCGACCCGGAGTTCGAGGACAAACTCCGGGTCTCTACCTGATCAGGGTTTAGGCAACTAGCCCCCGCCCGACTCCGGGGGTACGGACGTGGCGCGGGGAACGGCGGATGCCGACTGGAAAGCGGCGGTCCGGACCGATTCGGCGGCGCAATGGCGACGGACGGGCGGGGTGTACCTACCGTTCGGGAGAAGGTTGCGGGCCGCTACGTCCATACTTTGGGCAGGGTCAACAAGGGAAAGGGGGGAGCGTGACAACGTGCCGACCGGCTTTCCGACCAGACTCCGCGCTGCCAAGCTGGCGCGGGTTCGGCAACGACGACCAGTTCACATAGGGACGAGAGGCGTGAAGGTTCGGCGGCGTCTTGGCGGGTTGAGGTTGAGCCGCGGGCCGCCATCAATGGGAAGGAGGTTACCAAGGAGGGCGTGTCGAGGGTTGTTCAGTAACGGCGTTTCGGGTGGTTTGGCCGTGTAAACCAAACCACCCTTCTATTCCCGGAAGCAAGTCGCCGGGTCGGGCGGACGTGGGGGCATGGAGAACCGGCCCGTCGAGGCGACCACCGTGGAGGGATTCGTGCAGCAGCTCGCCGTGCAATACGTCGGGCGCGGGTACTACTTCTACGTGACGGGAAACGTCAAGGCAGGTAAAGACCCCGTCCGGGTCGACGAGAAACTGTGCGCCCGGTACGGCGTGGGGCTGTCGAAGTGGGCGAAGGCCCGCCGCCGGGCGGGGGGCAACGCGAGCCACGCCTACATCCGCTTCGGCCGGTTCTTCGTGCTTCTCTGCACCCACGGCCAAACGCCGTTCTTCGCGGACGAGGGGGAGGGGGTGCGAGACGTCCGCAAGTCGCCGGTGCGGGTCGGCGGGTACGCGGTCAGCTTCCGCGGCGGGCACGTCCACGTCCGGATCGACCAGCCGCGCTACCTGGAGTTGAAGGCGTACCTCGTGGGCATCGCAACACGCCGGACGGTCGAGGGGTTGGCGGCGGAGGTCCGCGGGTCGCTGGCGTTCGAGCCGTACGCCCTGGTCCGGTCGCAGTGCCTGTGCGTGCTCCGCGCGGTCAACCGGGCGCGGGCCGCCGCCGGGCTGGATGAAGTGCCGCGGGACTGCCTGCGGTCCCGCCGGCGGGTCGTCAAGCCGTTCGAGCCCGGCCGTTAGTGGAGTTCCGCGGTGGCCAGGAAGCGCGGCCGGCGGCGGGACTTGGTCGCCTGCTCGAAGGCGTAGGCGAGCTTCAGCAGTACCGGTTCGCTCCACGCCCGGCCGATGAACGACAGCCCGAGCGGCAGCCCGAACAGGAACCCGGCCGGCACCGTGACGTGCGGGTAGCCGGCGACCGCCGCGACGGAGATGATGTCCCCGCCGAGCCACCGGTCCCCGGCCACCAGGTCCGTCACGCACGCCGGCCCCATCGTGGGCCCCACGACCGCGTCGAGCTTGTTCTTGTCCATCACCGCGTCGATCCCGTCGGTGCGGGTCAGCCGCCGGCACTTGGCCAGGGCCTCCAGATACTCATAGCTTGCCAGTGACCCCCGCGCCTCGGTCTTCACGAGCGAGTCCTGACCGAAGAACGGCAGCTCGCGGGCCGCGTTCTTCTCGTTGAACGCGATCACCTCCTTGAGCGACTTGACAGGGGCGTTCGGCCCGAGCCGGGCCACGTACGCGTTCACCCCGGCCCGCATCTCGTACTGGAAGACGGTCGATTCCGCGGCGCTGAACTGGTCCGCCTTCGGCAGGTCCGTCACGTCGACGAGCGTCGCGCCCTGCTGCTTGAGGGCGTCGAGCGCCTTGCCGACGACCGCGTCCACGCCGTCGTGGAACCCGAGGTAGTTGCGGGCGACGCCGATCTTCGCCCCCTTCAGCCCGTCCGCCGCGAGGGCCCTGGTGTAGTCCACGACGGAGTGGCCGGCGCTCGTGACGGTGGCCTTGTCTTCCGGGTCGATCCCGACCATCGCGCCGAGCAGGATCGCGGCGTCGCGCACCGTGCGGGTCATCGGTCCGGCCGTGTCCTGCGAGTGCGAGATCGGGATCACCCCGGACCGGCTCACCAGCCCGACGGTCGGCTTGATCCCGACGATGCCGTTCACGGCCGCCGGGGCAGTGACCGAGCCGTCGGTCTCGGTCCCGACCGCCCCCGCGCACAGGTTCGCCGCCGTGGCCACGCCCGAACCGGAACTGGACCCGCACGGGTTGCGGTCCAGGGCGTAGGGGTTGCGGGTCAGCCCGCCGCGCCCGCTCCACCCGCTGGTCGAGTACGAGCACCGGGCGTTGGCCCACTCGCTCAGGTTGGTCTTGCCGAGAATCACGGCTCCGGTCTTGCGCAACCGCTCGACGAGGAAGGCGTCGCACGGCGGCTTCGCCCCGACGAGGGCCAGCGACCCGGCGGTCGTGGCCATTTTGTCGGCGGTGTCGATGTTGTCCTTGATGAGTATCGGGATCCCGTGCAGCGGCCCCCGCGGCCTTGTCCTTGCGTTCCTTGTCCAGCGCGTCGGCGAGGGCGAGGGCGTCCGGGTTGGTCTCGATCACGCTCCGCAGGGTCGGGCCGGCGCGATCGATGGCCGCGATCCGGGCCAGGTACTTCTCGGCCAGCGAGCGGGCGGTATACGCCCCGGTCCGTAGCCCCTCCGCCAGTTCGGTGATGGTCTTCTCGGCCAGCTCGAAGGTGTCCTCTTTCGGTGCGGCGCTGCCGCCGGCACGCTCGCTCGACGAGGCGCTGACCCCGCCCACGACCCCGGCCGCGAGGAACGCGCGCCGATCGGGCTGAGCGCCGGAACGATTCTCTGGATGTGGCAGCATGGCCCTGACTCCGAGGTGGCTGGGGGACGGAGGCACCCCGCGCGACGCGACCGTCGGCGGGCGGTTCGAGAGGTGGAACGACGGCCGCGGTTCGGCGCGCTCCACGCCATTCCAGCGGAACCGCCCACAAAAACCAGCCCGGTGTGGCGGGACGTGTGCGAAACCGCCTCGTCCGCGGGACCGGCGCCCGCGCCCCCGGAGCCACCGGCTCGGAACCGCTCGGCCGTCGGGCCGACCGTGTCAGCGGGTGGCGACGAACCGTGTCAGCGGGTGGCGACGACCCGTACCATCTTCGTTACCCCCCGCGCCTGGTATCGTCCCGAGGAGCCGTCCATGCCCTTCCGCCTCGCACTCGCGTCCGCCCTCGTCCTTTTCGCCGCCCTTCCGGCCCCGGCCCAACCGCCCGACCCGGCCCTGTACGCGCCGCTCAAGTGGCGGTGCATCGGCCCGTACCGCGGCGGGCGGACGGTCGGCGCCGCCGGGGTGCCGGGCAAACCGAACGTGTTCTATGTCGGGGTGAACAACGGCGGGGTGTGGAAGACGACCGACGCCGGGCGGGTGTGGACGCCGATCTTCGACGACCAGCAGACCGGGTCCGTGGGCGTGCTGGCGGTCGCGGCGTCGAACCCCGACGTGATCTACGTCGGCTCCGGGGAGGGCTTGCAGCGGCCGGACCTCTCCACCGGCGACGGCGTGTACGTGTCCCGCGACGGCGGCAAGACCTGGACGAACACCGGGCTCCGCGACGGGCAGCAGGTCTCGTCCGTGCTCGTCGACCCGAAGGACGAGAACCGGGCGTTCGTCGCGGTACTCGGGCACCCCTACGGCGCGAACGAGGAGCGCGGGGTGTTCCGCACCCTCGACGGCGGCAAGACCTGGAAAAAGGCGCTGTACAAGGACGAGAACACCGGCGCGGTGGCGCTCGCGTTCGACCCGGGCGACGCGAAGACGGTGTACGCGGTGCTGTGGGCGGCGCGGCTCGGGCCGTGGGAGAACGGCGCGTGGCAGGGGCCGGGCAGCGGGCTGTTCAAGTCCACCGACGGCGGCGACACCTGGAAGCCGCTCACGACCGGACTTCCGACCGCGGCCGACGGGCTGGGCCGGATCGGGCTGGACGTTTCCCACACCGCCCCAAATCGCCTGTTCGCGATCGTGGACGCGCCGAAACGCGGCGGGCTGTACCGGTCGGACGACGGGGGTGAGAAGTGGCAGTTGGTCAACGCCGACCCGCGGCTGTGGGGCCGCGGGAGCGACTTCGCCGAGGTGAAGATCGACCCGAAGAACGAAGACCTGCTCTACGTCGCCAACGTCGGGCTGTACCGATCGATGGACGGCGGGAAGTCGTTCACCTGCTTCAAGGGCGCGCCGGGTGGCGACGACTACCACACGGTATGGATCAGCCCGGACGACTCGAACGTCATCCTCGTCGCGGCCGACCAGGGGGCGATCGTCACGGTGAACGGCGGCGGGACGTGGAGCTCGTGGTACAACCAGCCGACGGCCCAGTTCTACCACGTCATCACCGACGACCGGTTCCCGTACTGGGTGTACGGCGGCCAGCAGGAGAGCGGCTCCGCGGGAGTCGCCAGCCGCGGCAACGACGGGCTGATCGCGCCCCGCGACTGGCACACGGTCGGGGCCGAGGAGTACGGCTACGTGGCCCCGGACCCGCTCAACCCGGACATCATCTTCGGCGGCAAGGTGCAGAAGTACGACCGCCGCACCGGTCAGGTTCAGGAGGTCGCGCCCGAGGCGCTGCGGGGCGGCAAGTACCGGTTCCTCCGCACCGCGCCTTTGGTCTTCTCGACGGTGGACAAGAAGGCGCTGTACCTCGCCGGGAACGTGCTGTTCAAGACCACGACCGGCGGGCACACTTGGGACGTGCTCAGCCCGGACCTGTCGCGGCCCGCGCCGGCGGTGCCGGAGAACATCGGCGTGTACCGCACCCCCGAGATGGCGAAGCAGCCGCGCCGCGGGGTCATTTACGCGGTGGCCCCGTCGTACACGAAGGCCGAGACGATCTGGGCCGGGACCGACGACGGGTTGGTTCACGTCACCCGCGACGGCGGCAAGACCTGGAAGGACGTTACGCCGCCGGGGTTGACCGCCTGGAGCAAGGTGTCGATCATCGACGCCGGCCGGTTCGCCGACGGCACCGCCTACGCGGCCGTGAACCGCATCCGGCTGGGCGACCAGAAGCCCCACATCTACCGCACCCACGACGGCGGCAAGACCTGGACGGAGGTCGTCCGCGGGCTGCCGGACGGCGCCCCGGTGAACGCCGTCCGCGAAGACCCGGTTCGCAAGGGGCTGCTGTTCGCGGCCACGGACCGAGCGGTGTTCGTGTCGTTCAACGACGGCGACGACTGGCAGCCGCTGCGCCAGAACATGCCGGCCACCTCGATCCGCGATCTGGTCGTCCATCAGAACGACCTCGTCATCGGCACCCACGGCCGTTCGTTCTGGATCATGGACGACATCACGCCCCTGCGGCACCTCACGGCCGCGACCGCCGAGACCGATGTGACCCTCCTTCCGCCCGCCGCGGCCCGTCGGGTGCGAAGGAGTGTCGCCACAGACACGCCGCCGCCCCCGGACGAACCGGTCGCGCCGAACCCACCGGACGGAGCCGTGATCGACTTCCGGTTGAAGGCCGCGGCGACCGGCCCGGTGACGATCGAGATCCTCGATTCGACGGGCAAAGTCGTCCGCAAGTTCGCGAGCACCGATGTCGCGGAGAAGGTCGATCCGAAGTCGCTCGAAATCGACCCGCGGTGGATCCGCCCGGCCCGCATCCTGCCCGCGACGGCGGGGACACACCGCTTCGTGTGGGACCTGTGCTACCCGCCAGCGGACGGGCCGCGGAGCTACCCGATTTCCGCGATCTACCGCGACACGCCGAGCCAACCCGACGGACCGATCGTGCCGCCAGGCACCTACACCGTAAAACTGGCGGTCGATGGGAAGTCTTACGAGCGCCCGCTGGTCGTCGAGATGGACCCGCGGGTCGCGACCCCGGCCGACGGGCTGGAGAAGCAGTTCACCTTATCGATGCAGTGTTACGACGGGATGACGGCCGCACGGGACACGCTCGCGCACATCGGCCGACTCCGGAAGCAGTTTGGAGACGCGCGAGCGAAGGCTCCGGACCTGGGGGCGGCGATCGACGCGTTGGACGATAAGCTGGCCGCACTCGAAGGGGCGGCGGGGGGCGGGCGCCGGCGGGGCGGCAAACAGCCCGGCAGCGCCAGCCTGGGGGGCACCTCCGGCGAACTCGGGCGACTGCTCGCGATCCTGCAAGGGGCCGACGCCACACCGACGAGGCAGGCCGCGGCCGCCGTCGCGGAAGCGAAGAAGGAACTGGACGGCCTCCTCGCGCGGTGGGCGGAGACCAAACAGAAAGATCTGGCGGAACTCAACGTCAAGCTGAACGCGGCCGGCTTCCCCGCAATCGCCCCCTCCGAGAAGTGAGCGACGCCCGTGAGGCGTCGGCCTCTCGACCTGGGGCCGTTCCGTCGCCCGCCGGGCCATGGTCGGGGCTACCCGCCCCGGCGGGCGGTCGCGCCCCTGAAGTATGAGACCGCGCTCCGGGGGTGGCACCGGCGGTCGCGGTCGGACATTGCGGTCGGCTATTCGTCGCTTGGGGCGCTCCGGTCTCGCGCCGGCTGTTCCGACACCCATGTGTGGGCGCAGTCAGCGACCTTGGCCAGGAGCAACAGGTCGTCCCGGCCGAAGCTGGTCGAGTCGGCCCACTGGCCGGTCGGGTCGTCCTTGTACAGCCGTGAGAAGGTGACGGAGTGCATGACCCCCTTGGCGCCCTCGTTCTCCCAGACGGCGGCGCGGACGCGGCCGAGGCGGACTTCGTGGACCGGCTTGTTCGTTGACATGGTGACTCCTGGTTGACAATCCTGACCGTTATGCCGGACCCGGTTCGCCGCGTGACACACGCGGCGGGAAGACACCCTCTTACGGCCTCCGGCGGGTACGCGCGGCGGGCGGGTGCCGGGGGTCAAAGCGCAGGAGTTTACACCTCCCCCGAAACCCGCCCGCCGTGGCCGGGGCGCTTGCCCGGCCCGGCGGGACGCGGTACTCTCGCCCGTTATGAACACCGCGCAGCCCGCCCCCCGCGAAGTCGCCGACGCCTCGGCCGACTACCTCGCCGACCTCGACGCCGTGGCCTCGCGCGACGGCGACGAGCTGCGGCTGGTCGAGCGCGATCGCGGGACGGCCGCGACCGTCCGCCACTTCGCCGCGTCGGGCCTGATCACCCCGGAAGGACTGGCCGAGGCGGGGAAGATTCTGGCCGCGGGCCGGGAGTGGCTCGGGGACCTCGACGCCGACCGCGACTTGCCCCCGCGGCCTAAACTCTGATAAGCCTTCGGGCTTAGGGAGCTGCAGTCGAGAATCACCTACGTCGCCGAGCGCGACCCCGACGACAACGAGGTCACCGCCCGCAAGCTGACCGTCTCGCCCGACCTGGGGTGGAGGTTCTCGAAGCTGCCGATGCGACTGGATCTGCGCCGCCACTCCCCGGCCGGCTTCGAGTTCGGCTACTCCGGGAGCGGACCGGCACAACTCTCGTTAGCGGTCCTGGCCGACGCCATCGGCCCCGAGCGTGCCATCGACTTGTACCAGAAGTTCAAGGCGGCGTTCGTGGCCAAGGCGTCCGGCGACGAGTTCCGGGTGACCCTCGAACAAGTCCGCGAGTGGGCGGCCAAGCAACCCCTGCCGCCAACCGACGCGCTCGATGCATGGGGCGAGTCGCTGGGCGGATGAACGCGGCCGCGATCAAATCCGACCCGGACCCCGAGCGCCGGGCGGAGTCGGCGGGGTGCGTGCGATCCGGCTTCATGGCCGCCGTCTGGTGGAAGCTCGCGCCCTTTCCCGACGGTACCTGCTTGGTGCGGGGCGGCGGCTGGTGCCAGGGGCTCGGCTCGTTCGACCTGCCGTGGGAGGGTCACCCGTCCCGGGCCGCGTGCGCCGAGTGGCTGCGCGAGGCCGCATCGGCCGTCCTCGCCGCCACGGCCGGCCCCTCGACCGCATCCAGGAGGATGTTCGGCGAGACATGGCCCGCCAACTCACCGAAGTCGGGCGATCTCTCTTCGATTGAACACACCTGAGGGGCCGGTTCGGCAGGCCGGTCACGAACCCGGTTCGCGGCGTCTTGACGCGGCCCCCGCCGCCCCCGAGCGGCGTCGGCAGTAGGAGGTTCGCAACGTAAGCCGCCGACCCGAGTTCTCCCCCACCCCAGCACTGCAAAGGCGGCCGGCCCTTGGCGGACGCACGCGTCCGTTCGGGGGGAGTCATACCGACTTTCTCTGATTCCCTATGCTGACGCTGTAACGCGGTGTTGCAGGAGGGAATCCCGTGGCACGCATCCCGTTCGTCCGGCACCGGACCGCCAACCAACTCCGGCAGAAGTACCGGGCCTGCCGGCACCCGGTCGAGAAGGTCCGGTGGCACGCCGTCTGGCTGCTGGCCCGGACCGACGACCCCCGCACCCCGGCCTAGGTGGCCGCCGTCGTCGGGCTGTCCGACGTGACGGTCCGCCACGTCCTGCACCGCTGGAACGCCTCCGGCCTCGACGGCCTGACCGACGGGCGGAAGGCGAACGGGTCCGAACCCAAGCTGACCGCCCGGCGGCGGGCCGCCCTGTACGCCGCCCTCCGGAAGCGGCCGCCGGACGGTGGGCTGTGGGCCGGCCCGAAGGTCGCCCGGTGAGTCGAGGGCCGGTGGAACGTTGCGGTCGGCCCGGTGACCGGGTGGCGGTGGCTGCGGGACCTCGGGTTCACCCTCCAGGTGCCCCGCCCGTCCCACCCGAAGGCAGCCGACCGGTCGCGGCGCCGGGCGTGGAAAAAAACTTGCGGCGGCGGGTCCGGCGGCTGAGGGCGGCCCACCCCGGCAAGGTCGTCGAGGTGTGGGCCGAGGACGAGGCCCGACTCGGCCTCAAGCCGATCACCCGACGGGTGTGGTGGCCCCGGGGGTGCCGGCCGACGTCGTGCGGGCGGACCCGGTACGAGTGGCTCTACGTGTACGGGTTCGCCCGGCCGAAGACCCGGGACACGTTCACAATCATCCGGCCCCGGGTGAACGCCGAGCGGATGGCCGACGCCCTGGCGGTGTTCGCCGCCCACGCCGACCCGGGGGGGCGGAAGGTGCTGGTCCTGGTGGTGGACAACGCCGGGTGGCACACCGCCAAGCGGCTGGAGGTCCCGGCGAACGTCCGGCTCCACTTCCTCCCGCCGTGTACGCCCGAGTTGCAGCCGGTCGAGCCGTTCTGGGCACTCATCCGGGAGGCGGTGGCGAACGACGCGTTCGACCGGCTGGCCGACCTCCGGCGGCGGGTGACCCGCCGGTGCCGGCGGCTGGCCGCCGACCGGGCGACCGTCAAGGGGGCCATCGGGTTCCACTGGGCGGTCAACCTGGAAGCATAAGGATTCAACGCAAGACGGTATCATGTGCCGCCCGCGGAGCGCCTTCCAAGGGCCATCATGCTCGAACCGGGGGCCGCAGGCCGGCCCGACTCCCCGGTACTCGGTGCCCCTGCCGCTGACCGCCCCGGTGCCGGCCGCGGGCCGGGCCGACATCTTCCTCATCTCCGAGGCAGTCGGTTCGCGCGAGCCGGCCGTCCCCGCCAGGTCGCCCTCTGGTTCGAGGCGGCGTGTCTCGCCCAGAACGGCCGGGCGTGTCATCGCCTGTTCGCCCCGCGCCGCGCGACGGCCGCGGCGAGCGCGTCCGCCAGGAGCGGGACCGCCTTCTCGTCGCAGTAGACCCCCTCGAACGCCGCGCGGGCGTTCCGCCCCATCTGGGCCGCGAGCCCCGGGGCCGCCCGCAGGCTCCGAACCGCCGCCGCGACGCCGGGGCCATCCCCGGGCCGCAGACTGAACCCGACCCCGTGAACCCGGACGGCCTCGTCGACGTTCGATCCTTCGGGGCCGACGTAGACGACCGGCAGGGCCAGGGCCAGGTAGGCGTGGAGCTTGCTGGGCGACACCAGCCCGAGCGCCCCCTCGCGGAGCGTGATGAGCGCCGCGTCGGAGCCGGCCATCAGCGCCCCGGTCTCGCCCTTGGGGACGTAGCCTCGGAGCACGACGTTGGCTAGCCCCCGCTCGCGCCTGAGCCGGTCGAGTTCCGCCCACTTCGCCCCGCCCCCCACGAACAGGAACGTCACGGCCTCGCCGCGCATGGCCTCGGCCGCGTCGAGGACGGCCCCGAACTCGTGCGCGTTCCCGGCGTTCCCGAGGTACAGGACGACGAACCGCCCCCCCAAGCCCTCAGGCGGTGCCCCCCGCCGGCTCTCAGGGGGTGGGAACGCCGCGAGCCGCTCCCAGTTCGGCACCACGACCACGTCGGGGCCGGGTCGGCGTCGTGGGGCGTACGACCCGGCCAGGCTTTGCGCCATCGCGTAGTCGAGGGCGACCACCAGGTCGAGCTTGCGGAACAGGAAGCGGTTGGCGGCGCGGAGCAGGTGGCTCAGCGGCGACCCCCGCCGGAGGTGCCCGGTCATCTCGGCGACTTCGGGGTACGAGTCCATGTTCCAGAGGACGAGCTTGGCGCGCGGGTGCGCCAGCTTGTGGAGCCAAGCCGCCAGGGCGACGAACGGCGGCGTGGTCATTGCCACGACCGCGTCCTGGCGCGGGAGGGCCGGCAGGGCCGCCGCCGCCTGGGCGTAGAACGCGGCGTAGTCAGCGGCCCGCGCGGCCAGGCTCCGCTTCCCGAGGGCGGGCGTCCAGAGCCGCACCACCCGGACCCCGCCCGCGTCATCGGCCCCGGCGGCCCCCCCGTCGTAAGCCCCGCGCCCGCTAACGACGGTCACCGTGTGCCCCCGGTCAGCCAAGAACTCAGCGAGGGAGCCGGCGAGTTGGGCCGTGGGCACGGAGTCGGGGAGGTAGAACTGGTTGACGATGGCGATCTTCACGACCCCTCCCCCCCCGCCCCAGCGCGCCGGCCGATGACGCGGGCGGGATTCCCTCCCACGACCACGCCCGGCTCGACATCCCGGAACACGCACGCCCTGGCCCCGACGACCGCCCCGTCGCCGACGCGCACGCCGGGGGCGAGGAACGCCTCGGCCGCGACCCACGCCCTGCGGCCGACCGTGACGGGAGCCGTGACCAGGGGGAACGCCGGGTCAGTGTAGTCGTGCGACGCGGTGCAGAGGAATGCCCGCTGGCTGACGACCGCGTCCGGCCCGATCTCGACGACATCGACGTTGTAGCAATCGACCCCGTCGCCGATCCAGCAGCGGTCGAGCGCGCGGAGGTTCCAGGGTGCCCAGACCCTGACATCGGGGTACACCAGTACGCCCCGGCCCACCGTGGCCCCGAACAGCCGCAGCAGCCCCCTGCGCCAGGCGTGGGCCGGCCGCGGGCTGGGGCGGAACAGGCAGAGTCGCACCACGCCCCAGGCAGCGCGAGCGAGCTTGTTGCGCCAGCCGAGGCGGTTCGCGTAGCGGGACAGGTCGCGGGGGGTCACGCAGCCCCCCGGCGTGGCCGTGCCAGGCGGGCGCTGAGCCACCGCCTGACCTCGTCGGTGCGCGCCTCGGTCACCCGGGCGACCGCTATGGCGTATACGAGCACCGCGACGACCACGAGGCAAAACAGGGCCGCGCTCGAAGGCGTCAGGGTAAGCCGGCGGCCGGGAAGGAGGACGGCCCGGCAGGCTACGACCGCAGGCATGTGGACGACGTACAGCGTGAACGAGAAGCCGGCGAGCCGGCGGGCGAAGCGGCCGTAGGCGGCCGGGGCGGGCAGCGCGTCCGCGGAAATGATCAGGGCATAAACGAGCCACGTCGTCGCCAGCCCAACGGCGAAGTCCCCGGGAACCGCCGCGACCAGGCGGGTCGCGCCGAGCGCCACCAGGACCGACCCGGCCCCGCTCGCGGCGGCCGCGGCGGCCCAGAAGCCTTCGAGCCGCAGCCGTGGCAGCAGGGCGACGGCGGCCCCGAAACACCACACCAAGAAGTACAGAGCCAGCGGCCTCAACAACGTGCCGGCCAGCCCGAGGCCGGCCGCGAGGTACAGAACACGCACGCCCCAGCCGCGGCCCCGCAGGAACGGCAGCGTGAGCGCCGGAAACATCAGGTAGTACCACGCCTCGTTGGCCAGGCTCCAGAGCGGGCCGTTACTGCCGAAGGTCGGCACGAGCACGGTTTGCAACTGCGTGCAGTTGCCCAGCAGCACCCCGGCCGATAGCCGGGCGTGGGCGTCGTAGTTCAGCGCGGCGCTCGATTCGCAGTAAGCGCCAGGGTCGGCCGCGTAGCCGACGGAGTCCCAGGCGGCCGTGAGTGCCAGGCCGGGCAGTAGCACGACGTAAATCCGAGTGAAGCGGTTGACTAGGTAGGGCGTCCACTCCCAGTCACGCCGGGCGGCTCCGAGGACGCCCCCGCCCACGAAGAACCCGCTGAGCACGAAGAAGACCATGACCGCCTCGTGCCCGAACGCGGTGGCGGCGTAAAACAGCCGCTCCGGGCCGCTCGGGGTGCCCAGCGAGGCGAGGTCCACGAACAGCATCGCCCTCACGTGGCCCGTCACGACCGTGATCGCGGTCAGCCCGCGCACGAGGTCGAGGTGGTCCGAGGCGGGCGAGCCGCGGTCGCAGCGCAACAGTTTCACCCGGCACCCGCGGCGGCGTACACCGACCCGGTGAGGGCGACCACCTCGTCCCAGGTGTAGCGTGCCTCGACCAAACGTCGGCCCGCCGCGCCGAGGCTCGTTCGGAGGTTCTTGTCGGCGATCAGCTTGGCGAGGGCTAGCGCGATGGCGGCGGGGTCGCGCGGTACGACGTACCCTGCGCCGGCCGACTCCACCTCTGGGAAGTGGCACTCGGGCGAAATGACGACCGGCGTGCGGCACGCGAGCGCCTCCAGCACGGCGACGCTGAACCCCTCCTGCCGGCTCGGGAGGCAGAAGCAGCTTGCCCCCGCCAGCGCCCCCCACTTCGCCGCACCCAACAGCGTCCCCACCAGGTGGACCCGTTCCGACAGACCGGCGGCGGCGACCGCGGCCTCGAAGTCGCGCCGCGCGCCCTCGTCCGGCCCGGCGACGACGAGGCGGGCCTCGGGCGCGACGCGGGCGGTCTGGGCGAAAGCTTCGGCCAAGTGGTCCAACCCCTTCTTGTGGTGGAGGCGGCCCAGGAACAGGACGTAGGGCCGGTCGCCCAGGCCAGGCACGGTTCGGCGAAACGCCGCGGGGTCGGGTTCGTCCGCCGGCAAGGCGACGGCGTTCGGGACGACGGCCACCGGGGCGCGCAGCCCGAGCGACCGGAACGCGGCGGCCTCGTCGGCGTGCAGGGCGATCAGCGCCGCGGCGCGGTCGAGCACTTTCCGATACCCCAGCGCGAGCGCCAGCCGCTTCTTCCGCGGCTTCTGGGCGAGGCTCCACGGGTCTAACATGCCGTGCGGGGTCATTACGTAAGGGCGGCCCCCGCGCTGAGCGGCGCGGGCGGCGCGGTATACGATCGCGTCCCACACGCCGTGCAAGTGGAGGCAGTCGGCCGCCCTGACCGCCGCGGCGAGCCGCGGCCGAACGTCGGGGGCGGTACGCCGCGCGGCCAACACCCGGACATCCCAGCCGGCCCGACGCTGCTCGGCGGCCAAGCGCGACCCGACCGCGGCTACCCCCCCCGAGGCCTGGTCGAGGGTCTGCAGAACGTGCAAGACGCGGGTCGGCGGGGGTGTCACGCTGCCGCCCTCCGGGCAGCGGGGGGCTTGAGGTACTCGTAAGCCCGGACGCCAAGGTAGGCGAACACGAACGGGAACAGCGCCAAGAGCGAGATGCCCCGACCCATGTTGACGGTCACGGCAATCCCGACCAGGTACAGCCCGAGCCGGGCGGGCCGGCCGCGCTGCGCCCACATCCGGGCGAGCACCCCTGCCCAGAGCGAGGCCAGGAACGCCGCGACGAGCGGGCCGAGATAACCCCCGCAGTTGGCGACGCCTTGGCCGATCAGTCCCAGGCAGATCGACATCGACACCAAGTGGGGCTGGCTGGGGTCTGAAAACCCCCGGGCGATGGTGTAGTCGAAGCTGATGAGCGGCTTGCCGGGCCAGAACGTCCGCGGCACGAACGCGATGAACTGCTCGAGGTACTCGCCGCAGAACCCCGGGTCGTACCGGCCAGAGTCTTTGAGCGTTCCGACGTGGCACAGTTCGTCGAACATGTCCAGGCCGACGACGCGGGAGTCCTGCCGGTCGCGGCCCGGCTCGGCCGAGAGACCGGGCACGTCGTCCCAGGCGCGCCGACCACTACGCGCCTCGGTCATGAAACTGAACCAGCCGAGGATCAGGACGGCCGCCGCGCCGGCGGTCGCAACCCGGACCGCCGAGGAATAGTTCTTCACGAGAAAAAGTGCCAGGAGCCCCGGCATTAGTACCGCGAGTGGCCGGTGACGGGCGTGCTGGAACAGGTACGGGAGCAGGGTGGCGAAGAAGAGGACGGCCGCCCAGCGCCGGGGCGAAGGCCGCGCCGCGAGGACGGCCGCGCTGCCGAGCAGCCCGCCGACGGCGAGGTGGCTGTACTCGCCCGAGGCGACGAGGAAGTCTAGTCCCGACCCCACCGCCCCCCGGCCGAACATCGATTTCGGCTCTTCGGACAGGAACGGTAGAAACACCGCGATCACGTCCCCGTCCACCCGCCAAAGCCCGACGATCGTGAGCGCGAGCCACGCGAAAGCGAGCGCCCTGACCAAGACCTCCTCCTGGTCGCCCAGCGGCCGGTCGCGGTCGTAACGGGGACGCGGGGTATGCAGGAACAGAGGGCAAACGACCTGCGCGAAAACCCAGAACGCGAGCGTGAAGACCACGATTTGCGCTAATGCCCAGTTGAAGCGCTCCACGCCGAACGTTGCGGTCAGGCTCGCCGTACCCTCTTGGAGAATGTTCGCGACGTACCAAAATGCCACTAACGCTATCACAGCGGCCGCGGGGATGCTCCACACTTGGCGACGTACGACGACCTCATAGCCGAGGCCGAAAACCACCAACATCGTCGCTATGAACGGCCACGACACATCGTCGGTCACACGCCACCCCCGCCAGTCATGACACCGCCCACGCAGACCACCGGCTGCGAGCTAGCGCGGCGGCGGCGAACGACCCCGCCGTCGCCCCGACAAAGATACAGACCGCCTCCCCGATCGAAAAGGCCGCGCGGTCGCGCACGACCGCGACCTCAATCGCAAGAATGAAGGCGACGTGGATCGCGTAGACTCCGAACGCATAGCGCCCCAACGCCGCTACCCCGCGTATCCACCCTCCGGCCGGCAGCATCAGGCACGCCGCGAACGCCGCCGCCCCGGAGAGGTTCTCGCGCGGCACGCGGCCGGCGAAGGCGTCCCCGGGCGCGAGCAGCGCGGCGGCCGCCAAGCCGGCCGCCAGCGCGGCCGCGGGTCGCTCCGCCAAAACCGCGGCGACCGGGCGGAGGTACAGACCTACCGCCAGCCCCCACAGCGCCGACGGCGCGGCCCCCCAGCCCAGCCCCAGCAGGTAGTTGACCTGGTTCTCGAACCCCGCGTCGCTCGGGTCGTGCGGCAGCGATGCCGGCGTCAGAGCGACCGCCGCCCCGGCCAGGACGCACGCCACCGCTGCTACCGGCCGCAGGCTCGCCAGCGTCGGCGCGACGGCCCGCGCGGCCACCGAGACGGCCAGCAGGTACGGCAGGTACCAGAGGTGGTGCGCCGAGCCGATCACAAGCAGGTGCGACCCGACCGGCGGGGGCGGCCCGGCCGGCCGCCAGGCGTGCTTGGCCAGCCTAAGCCCCAGGTAGACCGCCGTCCAGAACAGGAACGGCAGGTACAGCCGCGCCACGCGGCCGCGTACGAACCGCCCGAGGGCGGGGGTCGCCCCGCAGGCGCAGCGGTCGGCGACCAGGGCGGCGGCCAGCAGCGTGAAGTAGGGGACCGCAAACCGCCCCGCCGCGCCGGCCGGCGCGACCCGCGGCCCGATCCCGGCGGTGTGCAGCCACACGACCGCGACCGCGGCGGCGACGCGCCCCACGTCCAGCCCGGGCATCCGCCCCGACGGCGGGGGCAAGGGGGCGGCATTCACAGAGGGCTTCTCAGGCGGACGAGCTTCAGGTACACCCCAATCATGCGCTCGGCGGTTAGCCCCGCCGCGTACTCCGCGCCGCCGGTCGTGGCCTTGGCCGCGCCGGTGAGGTGGGCGACCATCGCGTCCGCGAGCGCGGCAGGGTCGGCCGGGGGAACCAGCGTGCCCCAGCGGCCCCCCTCCAGCAACTCCCGGCACGCCGGCACGTCGGACGCCACCGCCGGCAGCCCCGCGGCCAGCGCCTCGATCAACACGCTGCCCAGCCCCTCTTGCGGCGTCGTCGAGAACACGAACAGGTCCGAGGTGCCGAGCAGCTCCGGCACGTCTGGGCGGCTGCCGAGCATTTCGACCCGTTGCGTCAACCCGAGTTCGCTGATACGGGCCGCGATCGCGCCCTGCAGTCGGCCGCCGCCGACGAGCCGCAGCCGAAAGCCCGGCACCCGGCCGGCGACCCGCGGCACCGCTCGAAGCAGCGTCTCGTGGTCCTTGTGCGACTCGAGTGTCGCCACCATGACCGCCGTCGGCGGATGTGGACCGGATGCGGCCCGCGCGGCCGCGGCACGGCGGGCCACCTCTGCGGCGCGGGTGCAATTGTGAACGGCGTGGAACTCGCGCATGCCGATGAGCGGGATCGCCCTGTACTCGTCGCGGACGTAGCGGGAACAGCAGACAACCTTGGCCCGCGCTGCCAGAAGCGGCCACATCCCGTAGCGGCTGACCCAGTCGCCGCGGCGGCCACGCACCGGCGGGTTGCCCACGTGGACGATCAACCTCCTACACCCCGCCGCGAACGCCCCGGCGCTGACCCAGTTGCCGAACCCCGTCGTCCAGCAGACCACCACGTCCGGCCGGTGCCGCTTGACGGCCTGGTAGGCGGCGGCGGTCATGTCCGGGTACTTCCGCCAGCGGCGGGCGAAGAGTTCGTGTTCCTCGTAGGCGTCGGCCGCGGCGCGGAGGCGGTCGTTCAGGTCGGCCGGGGTGTGGTTGAGCACGAGCACGGCCTGCCAGAGCTTGCCGTGGCCGGCGGCGAGCCAGTCGAGCACGAGGTTGGGGGTGCCCTCGGCGCGGGGGGTTTGGAGGACGTGGAGGACGCGTGGCGTGGCCATGCCGGGGTTTTAGGAAACTCGGGGCCGATCGCGTAGTCTCGCCGCGACTTCTTCCCCGTCGCGGGTGTAGATAGTGTTCTGGCCCCCGGCTGATGGCTCGCGCAGCCTCACCAGCGACCGGTCGACCGGGTCATAGGCTTGCGGCAGAAACCCGTGCGATTCAAGTAGCGTTTCGATGCTCCGTAGCGACTCGCTTTGCCAGTTGTGCGGCCGAAAGGTTTCGATGACCAACGCTAGCAACCCCGGCTCGGCCAGGGTGCGGGTTGCGCCGCGGAGGGCGGCCAACTCGTGCCCCTCCAGGTCCAGCTTGATGAGCACGGGCACGCAGCCTTTGCAGACCTCGTCTAGCATTTGGCATGTGACCGTAACGTGACGCTCGGCGGCGTGGCCGTCCAGAACAACGCGGTTGCCCACGTCCTCGTTCTCTGTCATGAGAACCGTGCCGGGGGAGTCTGACAACGCACACCGGATGATCTTGAAGTGATCGCCGAGTCCGTTCAACTCGCCTTGATGCCGAAGCAGGTCAGCGGTCTCTGGGATCGGCTCGACGGCCAGAACCGACGCTCCGGTCGAGGCCGCGAGTACCGACCAGACCCCGACGTTGGCTCCGCCGTCCAGGAACAGGTCGCCGGGCCTGAGCAGATGCTGGATGAACGTCATCTCGTCGAAGTCGGCCAGCCCGAAGTACCAGGCCGAGGTGCTTGCGGGCCGGCCCCGCCAGACGAGCAGGCGGCTGCCGTTGATGAAGCGGATCGCCATCGGCCTCTTAACCAGGCGCGATCGGACCTGCCAGTAGACGAAGCGAACCCAGGCTGCGACCTGGCGGTTGCGGGTCGCCGGATGGGCACGGAACTGCGACCGGAGATGCTGCAATTGGCGGTATGCGTTCACTTCGCCGCCTCCCACAACTGGATGAACTCCTCGACGCACCGCTGCCATGTCATACGCCCGGAGTGTTGCTGGGCGTTCCGGCGGAACGTCACCTGCTCGCCCTCGTCTCGCAAATACGCATCGAATCGCGCCGCGACGGCCGCAGCGGATTCCAGCGGCGCGAAGCGGAACCCGGCGTCAGCGGGGAGCGTATCCGCCGGCCCCTCGATCGCGTAGCCGGCCACCGGCACGCCGACGCGCAGGAACTCCAACGTCGAGATGCCCAGCGCCTCTCGCGTCGAGAACAGGCAGCCGACATCGCACCGGGCGAGGAAGTCCACGAAGCCCGCCGTGCCGTCGCGCTTGTCGAGAAAGCCCGCGAACTCGACGCCCTTGCGGCGCGTCAACTCGGGCGGCGCGTCGCCCGCGGCCAGCACGGCCGACTTCCACCCCATCGATTCCAGAATGTCACGCACGTCGCACACCAGCGGCAGCCCCTTGCGTGCCCAGTCCTTGCCGACGAAGCCGAGTACGAACGGCCGATCGACGCCAGCCCTCCCAGCCGGCATCGTCGGTACCCACCCCGGCGGCAACTCGAGGTTCGCGCCGGGCATCACCGTGAACACCTTGTCGGCCGGCACTTCGCAGTCCGTCACGACCGACCCGGCGGTCCACGACGCCATTGCCACGACACGCTCGGCGAGGGCGTAGTTCTCGCTCTCCAACCGCCGGCCCTCGGTCGCCACGTCCAGCGGCAGGTCGAGCTCCAGGCCGCGGCCCTGGGTGATCGCGGCGAACGTGGCGTCGATGTAATAACTGATCCGCCCGCCGGCCGCGCGCACGGTGGCGGCGCGCGGGAAGTGCTGGCTGAAGCTGACGACCTCGCCGGCCCATAGCTCGCGCGGGACGCGGGCCTCGGCGGCGTCGAGGAACCGCGCCGAATACTGGAACCCGCGTGGCCGCCGGCCGGTGACGGCCCGCCGCAGTCCCCAGACGCGCCGCGGCCACTTTGCCCAACCCAGATCAAGGCGCACCGCCTCGGTGGCGAACCCAGCCTCGCGGGCTGCTTGCCAGAAGAAGTACGGGATGCCGCTCCAGCAGCGCGGGTCGGCCGCGTCGCCGACCGCCGCCACGGCACGCCGGGAAGGGGGCGTCATCGCAACTCCGTTACGAGTTGGTTGCGGAAGCGTTCCCAGGTGAATCGCCGCGCCGTCGCCCACGCCGCCCGCCGCAGAGCCAAGTCCCCGGCCCGCGCCGCCCCACGTTCCAACGCAGCGGCCAGGGCCGGCGCGTCGCCCGCCGGTACGCTGAATGCGCCGTCGGCCTCGGTGCCCAGGTCCGGCACGCCGGTCGCGTCGGTCCCGAGTACGGGGCACCCCTCGGCCATCGCTTCCAGGTACGATAGCCCGAACCCCTCCAACAACGACGGCAGGGCGAACAGATCGGTGGCGCGGAACAGCTCACGCAGCCGCGCCGACGGCACGCCGGGGAGCAGCACGCAGCCCACCGTCTTATACGCGAGTTCCGCCAGCGCCGGGTCGATCGTGCGGCAGACCAGCGTCAACTCCGCGCCCGCCGGCAGCCCCGCCATCGCCCACGCCTTCAGCAGGTGGTGCAGCCCTTTGCGCTGGATGCCGGAGCCGACGAACAGCACCCGGTAGCGGCCGTCGCCGGCGTAACCGGGCCTGGCGTCCGCCGCCTCGCAGCCGTAGGGGACGACGCGGCACATCTCCGGCGACGCCCCCGCCGCGATGACGCTGCGCCGGGTCAGGGAACTGGCGCACAGGATCAAATCGGCCCGCCGCCACACCGCGCGCACGGCCAGGTTGTGCGTGTCGCGGTTGCCCCCGCCGTCGGGCGTCGGCCAGGCGAACGCGAAGCCGCTTTGGCGCGTGTCGGCGTCGAGAATTTGCGCCTCGAAGTCGGGGTGCGGGTGGAAGTGGAACAAGACCTTGCGCGGCGTGCGCCGCGGGTAGGGCCGGGCGAACGCCTCGACCGCGTAGGGTTCGTACAATAGCAGGTCGGCCCCGGTCCGGCTCGCCTCACGTCCCGCGGCCTCCGAGAGCGTCCGGTTCACCCTGGCCCAGTAGCGCGGCGGCGGCAGCCTCAGCAGCCGGCCGGCTTGCTCGTAAGCTTCGGCCCGCCAGCTCGCCGTCACGCGAGCGTCGGGCAGCCCGACGCAACGCCGAGCCATCAGCGTCGCGCGCGCCGACGCCGGCATCAGCCCGGCCATCAGCCGGGCCGCCGGGGTGGCGTAGCCCGAGGTGATCAGCCGCCCCAGTCGGCCCGCCTCCTCGAGCGCGAGCGGCACCTGGTAGCTGTCGCGCCGGCCAGCGAACGCGGTCACGAACTTGGTCACGGTGCCCCCCGGCCTGGGAGGGGCAACCTCAGGACTTCCGCGTAGCGCCTTGCGAACGTCGCCGGGTGGAACAGTTCGACCGCCGTCGCCCGCCCGGCCACGGATAGTTTCTGGCGCATCTCCAGGTCCGGCAGCAGCCTGGCGAGGGCGGCGGCGAGGGCGGCAGGGTCGTGCGGCGGCACCAGCACGCCGGTCCCCGGCCGGCCGCAAACCTCGCGGATCGGCCCCACGTCGGTCGCCACCACCGGCAGCCCGAGCATCATCCCCTCGATCAAGGCCGACCCGAGTCCTTCTCGCTCGGTGGTCGCGTAGCCGACCGCGTCCCACCGGCTCATGACGCCGTACACGTCGGCCACGTCGCCCCAAAACTTCACCGCGCCGGCGATACCTAAACTCGCCGCAAGCGCTTCCAGTGGGCCGCGTTGATCGCCCCCGCCAGCCAACTCCAGCCGCGCATTCGGCAGGCTCTTCCGAAGCAGCGCGAACGCCCGGATCAGCGTGCCGTGGTCCTTCATCACGTCGAGGCGCGCCAGCATCCCGACGACTGTGGGCTTGTCCGAGTCGAACGCCCGCGGCACGTGCGGCCCGCGCTCGGGCACCGGCACGCCGTTGTACACGACCACGCGCGGCAACCGGCGCAGGTAACGGCTAGCCTCGAACGAGTCGGCGACATATTGCGAGCAGCACAAATACGTCGGTATCGGGGCGGGATAACGGAGGCCGAGGAGGACGAACTTCCAATCGACCCAGCGCGGCATCGTGTGCGCGGGGTTGCCGCCGTAGACGCCGACGTTGGCGACGCCACCCTTGAGCGCGGTGAGCAACTGCGGCAGCTGCGGCAATCCGTGCCACGCGACCGCGGCCGCCGGCCGGTTGGTTTGAACGCGGCGGCGCACCGCGGCGATGAGCCTCGCGCCGCCGCGAATCTCGGCGGCTGGCACGACCTCGACCTCGGCCCCGCCGGAGCGGAAGACGGCGGTCATGGGGCCGTCGGGACCGAGGACGAACACCGTGTGGCGCGCGCCGGGGAGGTGGTCGATGAGCATGGCGCAGCAGCGCTCGCAGCCGCCGCGCTCGGCGCTGAGCAGGAGGTGGAGGAGGGACGGACTCTGGAAGACGGCCGCGCTCACTTAGCGAGCCGCCCAGCAAGAAACTCAACACCGGCTGGGCTGGCTGCGATGACATCATCCCAAAGTTCGGCGGACCAATTTATCGATTTTTGGAGTGGATCGTAGACGCCGAGCTGATAGCCGAGCGAACGCAGGTAGTCGAACACTTCGTGGTCGTTTATCCCATAACGATGGTTGCTGCCGTTATGCTCGAATATAATCACAGGAAGGTGTCCCGCCAGGATCACACGCTTGCCGCTCTTAAACACGTCGAGTTCGAGACCTTCAACGTCCACCTTGCAAACGGTGAATGACCTGTCGGCTAAGTCATCGAGTTGATCTACCGAGACTTCAACGGTTTGCATAGTCGAATCCCGCACTACTCGACTGTAAATGTCGTCTAATGTAAGGTGTAGAGGCCCAGGACCGCAGCCGACCGCAACGGGGCGCAGGTCTACATGACTCATCGAGTTGAGTTGAACGTTCTCACTGAGCCGCTGGAAGTTAATTGGGTTCGGTTCCGCCGCGCGGATGAAACCGTCCGATCCGACGCGAGTATAGGCAATTATGGTCGTATAGCCTATGTTGGCACCGATGTCGAGAAAACTATCGCCTGGCCTTAGGACATTTCGCAGAAAGTTAGCCAAACTCCACTCACATCGGTCACCGTAATAGAGAATGTTTCGCCAGTACCCCGAACCGGGGTAGAGCTTAATATGTCCACTGCTAAATAGATTGTGCACCGCGGGCCGTCGGGTCGCGTAACCGACGAAGTAGCCATATAACGCACGGGCGAACGCAACGGCGAGCCGGCCCCGGTTGTTGGGATGCTGGGCTATGCTTCGCATCCGCTTGTAGTAATCCCGAAGACGCATGTTCCCTCCCCCGCACCGATGCCGTTACTTCCTTACCCGGGCCGCGCCGTAGATCGCCATCACCGTCGCCATCTTGCCGCTGGCCGTGTAGTAGGCATCGCGGAGGAGGCTGCGGGCGCGCTGGTAGCTGGAGCGGCGAGCATCCTCCGGCCCGCCGGGACGGGTGCCGAACGTCAGCACCTCCGACGGGTGGCACCAGCGCGGCGGGTAGCGAACGGTCGTCGCCGCATCGAGCACTTTGAGCATCGCCTCGAACTTAGCGTAGGGAATGCCAATGCCTTGCGGCTCCACGTCGCAGGTCAAGAGCACCAGCCCGCCAGGGCGCACAACGCGGCAGAGTTCCGCGGTCGCGCGCTCGGGGTCGTTGGTGTGTTCCAGAACACTGACTGAGTAGCCGATGTCGAACGCGCCGTCGGGGAACGGCAGCTTCTCCATGTCGCCGTTATGGAACATGGCCTTGCCCCCGTTGCCCGCTCCGGGCAGCGAGTACCCCTTCCACTGGTCGGGCAGCGCCGGGTCGAGGTCCACCCCGACGACGCGTACACCTTTGGCCGCGAGCAGGAACGGCACTGGCGTAAACCCGCAGCCGGACTCGAGCGCGGTCGGGTTGGTCAAGCCCATCTCTGAAGCAAAGTCGAGCACGCCGCAGTAACTGTACGGGTACTCCCAGACGCGCGACCAGTGCCCCATGCCGTCACGCAAAAGCGTAGGGTGTTGGCCCATATCGACGCGGCGCAGCGCGTCGGTCGCCGCGACGAACTGGGGGTCGGCGAGCGCCTGGACGCGCGCCAGGCCGGTGATGCGCAGGCAATCGACCGAGCCGAGGGTGAGCCGGTTAGCGGGGGTAGCATCGGCCGTCGCTTGCATCGTCAACTTCCGGTATGCGGTTTAAGGTTGAGCGTGGCGGAACTCGTGCTCGCCGAACGCCAGGGCACCGTCCGCCCCGGCCGGCGATTCCGTTCACACAGCCTAGGTGGTGGGAGCATCGGTAGGCGTAGCGGGACGGCATCCGTCACATCCGCGACGTTACCCCTCCGGCCACGGCTTGAGCGGCTGGGCGACGCTGGCGTGCGGCTGGTAGCCGTTGCGCGGCTGAAAGTTGTAGTCGCGGGTGAAGAAAACGCTCGTGCATCCCGCGCCGGAGTTCAGCGGGCTGAAGCCTGTGAAGTCTGCCTGGATCAGACCGCCGTGGCGCAAGACTGCGGCCGATTTGAGCCACTGGTCCGAGTTATCTAGGATCACGACCCCGCCAGGGCGGACGTGGGTCAGGGCTAACTCGCAGCATAGCGGGCGGGAGTCACCGAGTCCATCGACGACGATGATATCGAACTGACCCCGACCGTGGATCGAGCCGGCATACGAATCGATGTCGGCGGGCACGAGTACGACCTCGGCGTTGGTTGGGACTTGCCGCGACACCAAGGTGTGCCACTCAGGGACGCTCTCAACACTCACGATTGAGCGGACGCGCTTTGCCCAGAACAATGTTGACGCACCGCTGCCGTACTCGAACACGGCCTTCTCGGACAGGTCGAGTTGCGACAAAAAGTCGATGCTCGGATAAGTAAACCACGGGATCGGCTCACCATCGCGGTCCAAGCACTTGCCCGCTCGGAAGCTCTGCACCCAGCCGTAGTCCTTCAGCAGGTGGTTCGTGATCTTGCGGCGTGCCCGAAGCAGGCCGGTCGCTCGGAGAGCCTGGGGTATGAGCCAGGTCGGTACGAAACTAGGCCGTCTCAAGATCGCCTCCGCGGTTATGTTTCCGCTGACACGTTTCGTTTCCCCGCGTTCTCCGCCGCGTTCCACAGTCCGCCCGCGAATCGGTCCAGCCCCCACGCCGCCACCCGTGCTCGCTGTTCCACGATGTCCGCCGGCTGCCGCGCCAACTCGAGCATCCGCCGCGCTAGCCCGGCAGCGTTGTGCGGGTCGAAGCCCTCGCCCTCGCCCAGCAGGTCCGGTACACAACCGCATGCATCCGAGGCCAGCACTGCCAGCCCGGCCGCGAGCGCCTCGTTGACCACCAACCCCCACTGGTCCTGCACGCTCGGTAGCACGAACGCCGACGCCAGGCCGTAGTACGCCGCCAGTTCGCCGTATTGCTTGAATCCCGGCAGGTGTAGCGTGGCCTCAATGCCGAGCCGCGCCGCCCGAGCTTCCAGCCCCGGCCGCAACTCGCCGTCCCCGACCAGAACCAGGTGCCAGGGGTCCGCGGCGGCGGTTCGGTAAGCCGCGTAGGCGTCCAGTAACGTGGCGAGGTTCTTCTTAGCCACGAACCGCGCGCACGTCAAAAAAAATCGCGGCGGCAGGCCCAGTTCCGCCCGCAACCGCCTAGCGTCCGCCCGCGCTACGTCGGCTCCGTGGGCGAAGTGGTCGTTGTCCACCACGTCGTAGCCCAGGAAAACCCGCTCGCGTGGCATGCCCAGCGTCGTCAGGTAGTCCGCGTGAGGGGTGCCGGCGACGAACCCCGCGGCGAACCCCGCCACGTACCGCCGCTTCACCCACTCCTTCCACCACACGCGCTTCTCGTCGCGGTGCTGGCTGTCGGACATCAGCACCGTCGGCACGCGGTGCCGCCGGCCCCACGCGGCCGCGGCGCGCATGCCGCGGTCGCCCCAGCCGGCGACGGCAACTACGTCGGGCTTGACCGCGTCGAGCCTCGCCCCCACGCGGCGGGCGAGTTCGCGCCGCGGCAGGGCGTTGGAATCGCCCGCGGGGCACACGGTCACGCGGGCGAAGCCGTCGGCGGCGACGGGTGCCCACTCGTATTCGCCGCCGGAGCCGCTGAGTTCGACGGCCACTAATGCGCCCCGGCCGCAGGCCGCCGCGGCGCACAGCCGGGCCACATGGTACGGCCCGAGGCGATGGAACAGCACGGCTAGCTTCATGCCGTCGGCCGATCCAGCACGGGCGCATCAACGCCGCGGCGCAAAACTCGCACCTGACGCTCCCCCGACATCGGCTTACAGGCCAGGGCAATCAGGTTTGGAGCGAATACGCCGAGCCACCGCGATAAACCATCGGAGATCGAAGACACCGCTGTGAACCGCTCGACGAGTCGCACCGGCAGCATGTGTGAGCCTACGATCTCCGGCGGCTCGAAGCCCATGTCACTCATGTGCCGCGCCAGGGTAGCTTTGTTATAGTAGCGGACGTGGTAGTTCTCAATACGGTATTCGACCCAGTAAGGATAGTAGCCTAGAGGTACGGCGACGCGGTTGCCCAGATAATTGATGTTCGGCGTCGAGACTACAAGCAGACCGCCTGGCTTAGCGATCCGCCAGCACTCGTCAAGGAAGTGGTCGGTATCAATGATGTGCTCGATGACCTCGAGCGCGAACACTACATCCATCGACGCATCCGGGTACGGAAACGACCGTGCCAAGTTCCAGCCAGTATAGTGGAAGTGTGTGTCATGTTCGGATGTCTCGTATTCATCGACGCCGTGGACCTCTGCAGCCGGGTAGTTCCGCTTGAGGTAGTAGCACAACTGGCCGAGGTTACAGCCGATGTCGGCGATAGCGGTGTGCGCAAGCCCACCGGGCATATGCCTCTCAGCGAGCTGTACGCAGCGCCTCTGGCGGTAGTCAGGTGTCGGGATGGTAGGCAGCTTGCTCGCCTTGTGAACCACGACCGCCCCATGCTCGATCATGTCGCACTTCCTGGGAACCGCCTGCCGCTTCGCCAAGACCATCGCTCAGTCTATGATGCGGCCACTGGATCTGCCAGGGACATCCCGTCTCCGCCGCCGGTGATTTCCCACTGCGCCACCATGCGACAATACTCCGGAAGTAGGTCGTCAGCCAGGTCGGCGAGCGTCCGCGGTGGCCGGACATTTGCGCGCAACCGGGCCAACAGCCCGGGCTCGGCGAGCAGCCGGGCGAGTTGCGTTGACAGCGCCGCCGCGTCACCGACCGGGAACAGCAGCCCATCGACGCCGTCTCGAACCAGTTCCGGGATGCCACCCAAGTCGCTGCCCACGACCGGGATGCCGGCGGCGAACGCCTCCAACGCCACCAGCGGCCCGGTCTCGGGCCACAGCGACGGGACTGCCAGCACGTCAGTTCGGGACCAGACGCGGTGCAATTCGGTCGGTGGCACTAACACCGGCGGCTCGAACCGGCCGTCGCCGGCGATAATCTTAAGGAGCGACTGGCCGAAGGCGTCCGACCAGTAGGGGCCGAAGAACGACACGGAAATGGGAGCGTCTGCCGACAGGCGCTTGACCGCCGCGACCAGCACCTCGATCCCCTTCACCGGGTCGCAGCGGCCCAGGAACGCCACGCGCAGCCGCCCCGCGGGGTCCGCCTCCGGCGTCACGCGGACGGCGGGGCGCGGCAGGCCGGTGCGGTGCAGGCAGAGCTTCGCGGCTGGCACGTTGTTGAGCGCTACCATGTCGTGGACCCACTTGGCGTGAGTGTGCATCAGGTCGATGAGCCGGACCATCTCGAACCAGGCGTCGATCTCGGTTTTGGTGGCGTTGGGCGAGGTCAGCAGCCGCATCGGGGCGGACGTGTAACCGATGCCCAGCACCCTCAGCGGCAGCCGGGCCAACGCGGCCGCGGCGGCGATGGGCACGCCCTGAACGCTCAGTCGGCACTGCGAACACCGGCCGTAAACCAACTCGCCGTCACACGGTGTGCGGCCGCGGTAGCGCAGAGCCTTTTGCGGACACGACTGGCCGGGGCTGTGGAACGTCATCACCGTGCGGATGCCGCGCCCGGCCGCCTCGCGCAGGTGGGGCAGGCCGCACGAGACGCCGAAGTCGTGCAGGTGCAGCACGTCCGGGCGGAACCCGGCCAGCAGTTCGGCGAAGCCGGGGATCGCGGCGGCGGTGCGGCCGAAGTAGTGGCGGCGGTCGCGCTCGCCCTCGGCCGCGGGCAGGACGGCATAATCCACGCCGTCGTGCATGTAGCGGCCGACCGGCTCGTGCATCGGCGTCTGGTGGTAGGCGCACAGCACCGGCACGCCGCGCATACGTAGGGCGCGGGCGAGTTCGTGCATGAACACGTCGCGGCCGCCGACAGCATGCGGCAGCCCGGCGGCGGAGAGGAACAGCACCCGCGGCGGGGTACTCACGACGGCGGCAGCCCGACGACGCGGCGGACGGTGTCGATGAAGCGTTTCTCGGCGGCTTCTGGCCGCGGCGGCACCGGCGGGGTGGTCAGGTCGCAGGCCAGTAAGTGGGCCAGCTCGTCGGCGGTCTCGAAGGTGTGGACACCGTCGTAGTGGTGCGCGGAGCGGGCGGCGACGCCGTTGCAGACAACCGGGACGCCGGCGACCAGTGCTTCGGGGATACGGGTGAGCGCGCCGGTGCCGAACCGCTGGTGGATCAGCATCGCTTTTGCGCCGACGAGGAGTTCGTCGAGCCGCGTCTGGCTGACTGTGCCTTCGATGGTCAGGATGCCGTCGGGAACTTGGCCGCGGAAGCGTTCCGTGTCGAGGCCGGCGAGGACCACGGGCGGCCGTAGCCCCGGCGTTGCGGCGAGCATGTGCGCGAGCCGCAGCACGCCGGCGCGGTTGGGCGGGTTGGTGTGGCTCGAGAGTAACAGGACGTGTTCCCTCGTCGCGGCATCGCGTCGGCGGCGGAGTTCGAGCAGGTGGTCGGTCAGCGTGGCGGCGGGATAGATCGGCAAATAGTCGGCGTCCAGCCCGAGGCCGTTGAAGAACCACTGCTCCTCCCGTGAGGCGCAGATGACGCCGTGGGCCATCGCCAGGCGACGGACCTCGAACCGCAACTTGTCCCACCGCGAGCCGCCCCCCATCGTGTCGTGGGCGAACTCGACGAGTGCCTCGGTCATCATCGGCACCGCGAGCACCGGCAGCCCGCACTGGGCGGCGGCGTGCGGCACGAGCCAGCCCCCGGAGACGCACCACACGACGCAACTGCCCGGCGGCTGCGCGCGGAAGAAGCGCACCAGCGCTGCGAGTTGCCGGCCGTAGCGGCCCAGGAGCGGCAGCCGGTGCGGGGCGCGGTAGCCGCGCACCCAGAGATGGCGCAGGCCCCACGCCAGCCCGGCGGGCTTCGAGACGGCGGCGGGGTTGACCTCGACGCGCACCACTGACGCACCGACTCTGTCTAGCAACTCAGCGATCTGAGCGGCGCGGTGGCTGATGCCCTGGCTGACGCCGTCGGGGGTGAAGAAGTCGGCGTGCAAGAGGGCGGGCGAGGAAGCCGTCACGCGCCACCCGCGGCTGGGCTGGCCATCACCGTGTAGATTGAGTTCGGGTTGCGGTCGATGACCCGGACGGCGTACCCGTTGCCCTCCAACAGCGCCATGACTTCGGCTTCGGTACCGCCGCTGAGCGTTAGTTGCGGCGGGTGGACCTCGACGATCCAGTGAGTTTGCCGCGCGGCGAGCAGCCCGGTGGCCCCCCGCAGCGCCGCCAACTCGAACCCCTCGACATCTACCTTGATCAGTTGCGGCGAGCCGGCGTCCGCCAGCAGCGTGTCGAGGGTGCGGATCGGCACCGCGACCTGTTGCGGCCGGGCGTCGGCGGTGATCGACGGGTTGAGTTCGGTGACGGCGGGGACAAAGCTGCCGCTGGTGCTGTCGCCGTTGGCGAAGAACGTCGCCTCGGCGTCTAGCTCGCCGACGCCGGCGCGAACCGCTCGGATCAGCGGCTCGTAAGCGGCGCAACGCGCGAGCATCTCGTAGGCTGGCGACGGCTCGAAGGCGATGACTCGCCCGCCGGGCGCGACCAGCTTAGCCGCGAACAGGCTCCAAAGGCCGAAGTGCGAGCCGACATCTACGAAGGTGTCGCCGGACCGCAGGACGGAACGCAGCGCCGCGGCCATGTATGGCTCGTAGTCGGTGCGTAATGCCATCCAAGCGGTGACCGGCACCCGCACCCATGTGCCGTTGAGCCGCGTCGGCAGGTGCGGCCGCCCGAGCAACTTCGCCGACCCGCGTAACAGCAGACGGGCCGCGGCTTTCACCTGTGATTTCATCGCCGGCCCCCCAAGAGTACCCCGTGATTCATGGCGGAAGGGGCAACGCGCAGTAGAGTGCGGTGGAGCTTGTCCGCAGCGGCATCCCGTCCAAAGTCCCGCGTCCCGGCCCGGACGGCCTGTTCGCCGAGACCGCGTGCGAAGTCCGCGTCGGACGCGAGTTGCCCAAGCACCGCCTGAACTTGTCCGTCGGCTTCATCGACGATCGCCACTGCCGCGTCCGGGTTGTCGGCTACCCAGCGCATCGCCGAACTGTAGGCCGGTCCCCAGGCCAGAACCGGTAGGCCGACCGCGGTGTAGTCCGCGAGCTTACTAGGAAACAGCGTCGAAACGTCGGTCGCCTCCGCGGGCAGGAACGAAGCCGGCAGGAAGAGGGCGTGGGCCGTTTCACCCATCCGCTCAGCCATCACCCGATGCGGCAAAAACCCTGCGGCACAGACGTTGGACCGGTCGAGCCGGAAAACTCGCAGGGCAGCCGGGTCGTGCCGTCCGTACAGGTCGAGGCGGCCGCCGAGCTTGGCCAATATGTCCGCGAGCCGCCGGAGTAGTTCGCGCGCCCCCTCGGTGTAGAGTGCCCCCACGAACGCAACCACCGGCAGGCGACCGATCAACTCCGGGTTGACGCGGACCTTCGGCTCGGGGCTGTCGTCGCCACGGCTTGGGTAAAGCACGTCCGCGGTCGGCCCGAACCGCCGGGCATAGGTCTCGGCCATGCCGGGGCTAACGCAAAACCGTGCCGCCGCCTGGCGGTAGACGCGGCCGAGAACGCGGTTGAATAGCCACCGTGTCAGCCGGTGTAGTCGCTTCGGGCTATTGCCGGTGGACTTGCTGGCCACGTCGTCGTGCTGGACCAGTACCAGCGGCAGTTTCAGCCGCATCGCCGCCCCCGCCGCGGCTACCCACAGGGTGTTGTCGGTCACAGTCAGGATCGCCTCGGGCCGGAACGTCGCAAGCAACTCCGTCACCCGACCCGCGTACCGCCCCGTGAGCGAAAGCTCGATCGCCCGCCAAAACGGCAGCCAGCGCGTGCGTAACACGCGGGGCAGGGCGTACTCGGGGATAACGACCTCGTGAGGTACGCCCGGCAGCAGCTTGTCCGCTACAAAGTACGGCGAGCGAGCGCCATGAACTACAAACAGGCGGTCGGTCGGGTAGTCGGCGAGCAGCCGGTACAGCTGCAGTTCGCCCCCTTGGGTGCGGCACGGGCACACGTCGCCGACAACCGCGAGCCGGGGGAGGTCCGTCAGGTCCATGACACCCCCGTCCGCACGACTCGTGCGGGGTTGCTGGCGATAAGCGTGTTAGGTTCGGCGAAGGCCCGGGTGACGACCGACCCCGCGCCGACGACACACCCGTTCGGGACGGCCGCACCCGCCAAGAGCGTCGTATTACAGCCGATCCACACCCGGTCGCCCACCGTGATAGCCGAGTCCTTGGGCCGTCGTCCGTCGTAGGTCAGTTCGTGCCAGTCCGCATCGACGAACATGCAGTTCCAAGAGATGGCGGTGTCATCGCCGACGGTAAGCCGGTGTTTAATGACAAAGGTGGTGTTCGGATTGACGTAGCCCGTGCCGAAGGTCGCTTCGGCTTGAGAGCCGATATTAAGGCAGCAACCGCGGCCGATCGAGTACGGACCACGGAACGTCAGCAGGCCGTTGGCCCGCACCAAGGTCAGCTTGCGGTCGTGGGCGAAGCCGTAGTAGTCGGTCCCGACCATGAGCAACCCGTGGTTGGCGATGTTGGAAGCGCGGGTGAGGCTCGCATGGGGGTGCGCCCAAATCTGCCGCCCGGCGGCGCAGTGGTAGAGGTAACGGAGGGGGGTCGAGGCCGCCGCGCGGTCGGCCCGCCACAGCCGAACGCACTGCCGCAAAGCAGCCAGCATCAAGCCGCCCCCCGCGCCCGCCACGCCGCCGCGATTTCGGCGAATACGTCATCGAGCGTCTTGGTGATCTCCCATTTTGGATAGTGCGCCCGCATCTTCGAGAGGTTGCTGATATAGCAGATGTGGTCCCCCGCACGGTTCTTCTCAACGTACTCGTTCCGCATCGGCTTCCCCGAAATCGCCGCGATGCGGTTGAACGCCTCGAGGATCGACACCGAGTTCGCCCTGCCGCCTCCGATGTTGTACACCTCGCCGACGCGCGGGTTCGCCGCGAACGCCTCAATGAACCGCGCCACGTCGTGGCTGTGGATGTTGTCCCGCACCTGCTTGCCCTGGTAGCCGAACACCTTGTACGTCCGGCCTTCGAGGTTGCAGCGGATGAGGTAACTAAGGAACCCGTGCAACTCGACGCCCGAGTGGTTCGGCCCGGTCAGGCAGCCGCCGCGAAGGCAGCATGTCTTCAGGCCGAAGTAGCGGCCGTACTCCTGAACCATCACGTCGGCCGCGACCTTCGACGCCCCGAACAAGCTATGTTTCGACTGGTCGATCGGAAAGGTCTCGGCGATGCCCGCCTCGTAAGCCGGGTCGTCGTAATCCCACCGCGTCGGCAACTCCTTGAGCTTGATCGAGTTCGGCCGGTCGCCGTAAACCTTGTTGGTACTCATGTGAACGAACGCCGCGTCGGGGGCGTGCCGG
>JAABUN010002564.1_pt1 | contig 31736 bp, 29 predicted proteins | sample 5559311 | NCBI WGS metagenome assembly JAABUN01 (sample SAMN10711877, study PRJNA513370) | rock metagenome | isolation source: Antarctica rocks | place: Antarctica: Victoria Land, Siegfried Peak sud | reverse complement strand
CACGATACAGTTAAGCCAAATCCTCAGTACACAAAAAATCCTTTTACGCCGGTTGTTGAAGATGGAAAATTATTTGGTTTGGGAAGCAATGATGCAGGCGGATGCGTGGTAAGTTTAATAAGTACTTTTCTTTACTTTCACAAACAGAAAGATATTACATATAATCTTGTTTTAGCCGCAACTGCCGAAGAAGAAATAAGCGGAAGAAACGGCATAGAAGCACTGCTAAAAGATGAAGCATTTCAACAAGTAACACAAAATCTTATCAAGTTCCCCTTTAGAGGGGGGACTGCAATTGTTGGCGAACCCACAGCAATGAACTTAGCTATTGCAGAAAAAGGCTTGCTTGTGCTTGATTGTGTTGCTTATGGCAAAGCAGGACATGCGGCCAGAGAAGAAGGTGAAAATGCTATATACAAAGCAATAAAAGATATTGAATGGTTTCAAAATTACCGGTTTCAAAAAATCTCTGAATGGTTAGGGCCTGTAAAAATGAGCGTAACAGCTATTCAAACAGAAAACAGGGCGCATAATATAGTGCCTTCTCAATGCCACTTTATCGTTGATGTAAGAGTAACGGATGAATATACACATGAAGAGGTACTTGCAACAATTCAACAGAATGTGGTAAGCGAAGTAAAGCCACGAAGTATGCGAATGCGATCAACAAAAATTGACGTGGATCATCCTATAGTACAAGCCGGAATTGAAATAGGAAAAACCTGTTATGGGTCGCCAACAAGCAGTGATAAGGCACTATTGCCTTTTCCGGCATTAAAATGGGGCCCTGGCGATAGTGCAAGAAGTCATACAGCAGATGAGTTTATTTATCTTACCGAAATTGAAAAGGGTATTGAGGATTATGTGAAGATGCTGGAACGTATAATGTAGTTGCTAGTTACCCGTTACTGGTTAGGAGTTGCTGGATGCAAGTTTCTGGGTACAAGTTTCCGGTTTCTGTTTTTTAAAGGAATATTATTTATATGAAAAGTTACTGGGATTTGGATGTTTATAAAGAATCTAAAAGTCTGGCAATTAGCATTCATAAAATGACAATGGCACTTCCTACATTTAAGATGTTTGAAGAAGGAAGTCAAATACGAAGATCAGCAAAGGCAGTTACATCATTAATTGTTGAAGGTTATGGGAGAAGACGGTATAAAGCAGAGTTTATAAAATATCTTATATATGCCCAGTCGGAATGTGAGGAAACGATTGTACATCTTGAGTTCTTATATGAAACCCATTCTCTTGCAGATAGAAATATTTATGAACTCCATAAATCAGATTACGACTCCCTTAGCAGAAAAATTAATAAGTTTATTAAGTGGGTTAAAAATAATTTAAACGATTTTGCTCATCCATCAAAACCAACCACCCCCATAACCTGACCCGGTAACTGGTAACTGGTAACTGGTACCGTGTAACTCACCATGAAACTCTGGCAAAAAAATACAAGCGTATCCGAAGCAGTAGAAACTTTTACGGTAGGTAACGATCGTGAAATGGATATGTATCTCGCACCTTATGATGTTCAAGGTTCTTTAGCCCATATAAAAATGCTCGAAAGTATTGGCTTGCTTACAACTGATGAATGGAAAGTACTTTCAGCGGAGTTAAAGAACATTTATAACGAAATACAGGCAGGTCGTTTTACATTGGAAGAAGGTGTTGAAGATGTACACTCGCAGGTGGAGCTTTTATTAACTAAAAAATTGGGAGAAGCAGGTAAAAAAATTCACAGCGGCCGCAGTCGAAACGATCAGGTATTGGTTGATCTGAAACTATTTTTAAGAAGCGCTGTTGAGCAACTGGTGCATAACATCAACAACCTTTTTCAGTTGCTGCAGCAAAAAAGTGAAGAATATAAAAACGACCTGCTGCCTGGTTATACGCATCTTCAATTAGCCATGCCATCATCTTTCGGCTTATGGTTGGGCGCCAATGCCGAAAGTTTGGTGGATGATGTTATCACCCTTCAATCTGCATACAAAGTAGTTAATAAAAATCCGCTTGGCTCAGCTGCCGGTTATGGTTCTTCGTTTCCTTTAAACCGCACTTACACTACCCAACTGTTAGGTTTTGAAGATTTGAATTATAATGTAGTGTATGCACAAATGAGCCGTGGTAAAAGTGAGCGGATTGTTGCGCAGGGGGTAAGTAATGTTGCCGCTACACTTAACAAGCTCAGCATGGATTGTTGCTTATATATGAACCAGAACTTCAGCTTCATTTCTTTTCCTGATGAGTTAACTACAGGCTCCTCCATCATGCCTCATAAGAAAAATCCGGATGTATTTGAACTCATTCGTGCAAAGTGTAACCAACTGCAGGCATTGCCTAATGATATTATTTTGCTAACAACCAATCTTCCATCAGGTTATCATCGCGACTTCCAGTTGCTGAAAGAATATTTGTTTCCTGCCTTTATTACGCTTAACAGTTGCATTGAAATGATGCACTTAATGATTACCAATATAAAAGTGAAGCAAGACCTTTTAAGCAATGAGCAATACAAGTATTTATTTAGTGTGGAAGAGGTAAATAAATTGGTTTTGCAGGGAGTGCCTTTCAGAGACGCATATAAAAAAGTGGGGCTTGAAATTGAAGAAGGAAACTTTAAATCTTCAACAACAGTAAATCATACTCACGAAGGAAGTATTGGCAACTTATGTACACAACAAATTGCCGAAGCAATGCAAAGGGCAATTGATGAATTTAGATTTGAAAGTTATCATGCTGCTATTAACGATCTTGTTTAATCCACCATCTATATTTTTTAAAGTGCATTACGAGAAAGATAAATATGCTTACCAGGCATTTAAATCAGCCGTTGAAAGATTGAATGCTTCTTTTCCGCCATCGTTAACTAAAGGTGGTTTAGAAAAGTATGTGGAGTTCAGGATTTTTCACTATTGGTTTAAACGCGAAGTTCTTTTTAAAATTAATGCCGACCTTGATGAGAATGTAAAACAGGCTATAAAAGATTCCATAGAAAGCGAAACAAAAAAACTTAGAATGACGGTGGGAACGGTAAGAGTTTAATGCCAGATCTAAAGAAATGTATCATCCTTACAATATTGGCCTGAATTTTACTATCGGTTAACCCTGAAGCTTATTTCATTCATGCAAAGCCAATTTTTAAAATTTCCTCATTCTACTTTTCACTATAGTCAATATGGTAATGGTTCAAAACTCCTTTTCTGCTTTCACGGGTATGGAAGAGACGGTTATACTTTCAGTTTCTTTGAGCGTCTTCTTGACAATCGTTATACAGTTATAGCAATTGACCTGCCCTTTCATGGTAATACCAAATGGGATAAGGAACTTACTTTTCACCCTAATTATTTAATACAGGTAATTCAGCAAATACGTTCATCGCTTAAAAAAGAAAAGGAGAAGTTTTCTTTAATTGGTTTTAGCATGGGTGGCCGTGTTGCATTGCATCTTACCCAGATTTTATATAAGCATGTCGAAAGACTGGTATTAATAGCGCCGGACGGTTTAAAATTTAATTTTTGGAATTACATAGGAACACAAACATGGGCAGGAAACAAAGTTTTAAAGTACACAATAAATAATCCTAGTTGGTTCTTAAAAGCTTTAAACTTTGCCGAAAAAACAAAGCTTATAAATAAAAACATTTCAAGCTTTGTACATTATTATATGGATGATAGTGAACAGCGTTTGATCTTATACCTGCGCTGGACGACTATGCGAATGTTTAACCCGAATCTATCCAAATTGAAGGGGCTGGTAAATAAACAAAGCCTTAAAATAAGAATGATGTTTGGGCGATATGACAACATAATACCTTTAGAAGGTGGTCAAAAATTTTACGAGGGGATTGAAGAAAATGCTTCATTAAAAGTGGTGGATTTAGGACATCATCTTTTAAATGAAAGTAATGCAGCAAGAATAGCAGAGCTGTTTAATGACTAAATGTTGTTTTCTTTGCTTACATGGCTGTAGTTATTCTTATTATAGTAACGTTATTGGCAGGTTATGCATTCCTCATAGAAAATTACCGCTTGTGGTTCTTAGCAATACAGCCCTTTACTTCTTCGGAAGAAGTTGCTCCGGCTCTAAAATTTTCAGTTATTATTCCTGCGCGTGATGAGGAACAAATAATTGCTTCCTGTCTCCAATCTGTTCTAAAGCAAAATTATCCTGCTGATCTGTTTGAAGTGATTGTTATTGACGATCACTCTACGGATAATACTGCAGCTATTGTGCAAACCCTGCAAAAGCAATATGCTAATCTTTGTTTAATTCGGTTAGAAAAATTATTGCATGGAAAGCAATTTAACAGTTATAAAAAAAAAGCAATTGAAAATGCTATCGCACACTCATCAGGAGATTGGATAGTAACAACTGATGCTGATTGTATCGTCCCGCCTGGTTGGTTAAACACTTTTAATGCTTTTATTAATAACCGAAATTCAGTGCTTGTAGCTGCGCCGGTTAAGTTTATAAATGTAGGTTCGTTTGTTTCTGTTTTTCAATGTTTGGATTTTATAACCTTGCAGGGAATTACGGCTGCTGCTGTTCATCATAATTTTCACAGCATGTGTAACGGCGCAAACCTTACTTACAGCAAAAAAGTGTTTATTGAAGTTGGTGGCTTTGCAGGAATTGATAATATAGCAAGCGGGGATGATATGCTGCTGATGCACAAGATTTATAAAAAGCATCCCACCCAGGTAAACTTTCTTCTGACATCTAATTCTGTTGTTGAAACCTTACCAATGCCAACATGGGAGGCCTTTTTTAACCAACGAATAAGATGGGCAAGCAAAGCTGATAAATATGATGATAGGCGAATTTTTTGGGTACTTGTATTTGTGTATGTGTTTAACCTGTCGTTTATTATTGTTCCGGTTTTGTCAATATGGTTTTCGGGGCTTTTGTTATTTTGGCTCGCAATGCTGGTTGCCAAAACTTTAATTGAACTGCGGTTTATTTACCCGGTCGCCTTATTTTTTAAGCAGCAAAAATTATTGTGGTGGTTTGCTGTTATGCAACCCGTTCATATTTTATATACCGTTTGTGCTGGTTGGTTAGGTAAGTTTGGTAAATACACATGGAAGGGAAGGATTGTGAAATAACAAGTCATTGAGGCCTTAGGTTATTAAGTCAATAAGTTAATAGAAGCGATGTGATAAGGGTTGTTATTTTGCTTCTTTACTTTAATTATTTTAATATCCGGTTCTTTTGTCTCTTTGTCGCTACATTTATTTCATCTTATGCAAAAGGAGATACTTATACTTAAATAATAATGAGTCATCAACAAACATACTCCCAAGCTTTTTGGAAGCGGCTTAAAAAGAACAAGGGGGCAATGTTGGGGTTGGTGATTATTATTCTTTCATTTGTTCTTGCAATTTTGGCTTATTTTATTTCGCCCGATCATACTCCAAATGCAAATAAAATGACTGTTGAAATCGGGGGTGAAAAGCCAGGATTTGAAATGAAATTTGTAAGGCTTAAAAAAGAAGAACTTTTACAGAACACCTCCTTCTTTTCAAGATTAATAAATGGAGAAACCGAACCTTATAATTATATCCCGGTTATCGCCTTTAAGAAAACTGCCGACAGCCTTATTGTAAACAAATATGTAGATGAAGGTATTACCGAAAGACAATCATTTGCCGCATTGCAACTTGACAATGAACCTGTAGTAACTCAAAAGTATCTCTTAGGTACTGATAAATTTGGACGAGATATTTTAAGCAGGCTTATTGTTGGCGTAAGGGTTAGTTTAAGTGTTGGTTTAATAGCAGTGCTCATTTCAGTAACTATCGGAATATTGTTCGGCTCATTAGCGGGTTACTATCGCGGCTGGGTAGATGATTTGGTAATGTGGTTTATAAACGTGATCTGGAGTATCCCCACATTATTACTCGTGTTTGCATTAACCCTTTTACTTGGCAAAGGCTTTTGGCAGGTTTTTATAGCGGTAGGTTTAACTATGTGGGTAAATGTGGCAAGGTTGGTACGAGGCCAGGTAATGGCTGTAAGAGAGCTGGAATATATTGAAGCTGCAAGAGCATTAGGTTATTCGGATGCACGAACGATTATCAAACACATACTTCCAAATATATTAGGGCCGGTAATGGTAATTGCAGCCAGTAACTTTGCATCGGCAATAGTTATTGAAGCTGGTTTAAGTTTTTTGGGAGTAGGCGTTCAGCCGCCACAACCAAGCTGGGGATTGATGATTAAAGAGAATTACAACTTTATTATTACCCATAATCCCATGCTTGCCTTAGCTCCTGGTATTGCAATTATGATTTTAGTATTAGCCTTTAACCTGTTAGGTAACGGTTTACGCGATGCTTTGAATGTAAGAGGAAAATTATGATTGTGTAGTGTTATGAGAATCGTTTTTGAACAAAGAAATAAAGGCACGTTTTACAAACTAATGCAGTGTTAAAGTTCACATATTAGTAACCACCACATTGCGGTTGAAGCTTTCCTCAAGCGATATAAAAGTTTCTGTTCTTTCTATCCCTTTAATCTTTTGCAGTTCGTCGTGCAACACGTGCCTTAATTGAGAAATATCTTTGCAAACAATTTCGGCAAACATGCTATAGTTTCCTGTAGTGTAATTAAGGCGTACAATTTCAGTGATCTTTTTAAGGTCTTTTACAACTGCATCATATAATGAGCTTTTTTCAAGATAAATTCCTATAAAAGCTATTACATCATACCCTAAAGCTTTTAAATCTACATTTAATCGTGTACCTTTCACAATTCCGATTTCCTGCAGCTTTTTTATACGTACATGAATGGTGCCGCCGGAAACAAATAGTTTTTTACCCAGGTCAGCATACGATACCTCTGCTGTTTCCATCATCTCGTAGATGATCTGGTAGTCGAGTTTGTCAAGATTTAATTTGCCTGCCATTTTTTAATTTCTAATTAAATTTCTTCTACTATTTTATACAAATATTTGGATAAATTCTATATTTTCAAAATTTATATTGAAAATTATTCAATAAAAGAAGGTTTTGTATTAATATTGCATTGTAAAAGTTCGTTGAAATACTGTGGGGTGATGAAATTTTTGGCAGACATGCCCTCTTGTCTCGGGGGTGAGGATTACGGGATAAACTAAACGTAGAGCCGACTGTTCCTTGCGTTCGGCCGACCGGGGTTGACCACTAAACTTTGCGTTTTTGCTAACTGCCTCGTGGAGGTTCGAGCCCTCCCCCTACAGCCATTGTATTTCATTCTTCTCTCCGTTGCAGAAGAGACCGGCTGAAAATTATACTGTGGAGTGATGAAATTATTGGCAGACATGCCCTCTTGTCTCGGGGGTGAGGATTACGGGATAAACAAAGTGTAATGCCTTTCGAAAGAAAGACTGGGGTTGACCACCACAACATTGCGCTTTGGCTAACTGCCTCGTGAAGGTTCGAGCCCTTCTTCCACAGCTCGTCTATTAGCCGTAACTGTTTTTCGCTAATGAATTTTGTTACGGCTTTTTGTATCTTTTTTCTCATGTGCTTTAATTTTTAAAGCTAACGGCAGGTATTTTTATACCTGCCTATTTTTCTTAAAAAGCAAATAAGGATTAAGATTAATGATGAAGTTTCCCGGCATAATTTCGCACCGCATATTCAAGCCTTTCATAAATTGTATAAATACAATCGAAGAATAAAAACCACTGTTCCTGCAAAATATCCTGCTATAACTTGGTTCGTTAAGTATAAATCCAATCTGCTTGCTTAAGTCAGATGTTAAGCTATTTGCATCACCGTGCTGTCTTTAAATGTAAATTGCGTTTTCAATAAATTTACGTCTGTTGCAAGTATACAATCTCATTACAATCATTATTGTCCTAACCGCAGTCTTTGGTTATATCAACTTTAGGTTATTAAAATTGCCCGGCACAATTGGCATTATGATTATTTCACTTATAGCATCTTTAGGGATAGTTGGTATCGGACTTTTTAATCCGGATTTTTTTAAAAAGACTACTGACATTATTAGCGCTATTGATTTTCATACAGCTTTAATGAAAGTGATGCTAAGTTTTTTATTATTTGCAGGCGCCATTCACATTGACATAAATAAATTGAAAGAAGAAAGTGTTTCCATCATTACATTTTCAACTATTGGTATACTGCTTTCTACTTTTATTGTAGCTGGTTTGCTGTTTGTAGTTTCAAAATGGTTTGGCTTTTCAATAGATTTTATTTACTGCCTATTGTTCGGGGCATTAATTTCTCCGACAGACCCTATTGCTGTTTTAGGAATTTTAAAGCAATCCAAAATTCCATCTTCCTTAGAAATGAAAATAAGTGGCGAGAGCTTATTCAACGATGGGGTTGCCGTGGTTATTTTTATTACCATTTACGAAATCATAAATGCCGGAATTGAAAACGTGACTGCCTGGCAAATTGCCTGGTTGTTTATAAAAGAAGCTGGTGGCGGCATTTTGCTTGGTGGTGTGTTAGGTTACATAGGTTTCTGGACATTGCGTTCCATCGACAATTATATTATTGAAGTGTTGATTACGCTGGCAATAGTTATGGGCGGTTATCTTTTCGCAGATTATTTACATATCAGTGGTCCGCTTGCAATAGTTGTTGCCGGTATTATTACAGGTAACAAAAGCAAGGAAGAAGGAATGAGTGATATAACCAGAGATTATATTGAAAAATTTTGGGAAATGATAGATGAAGTGCTAAATGCAATTTTATTTTTATTGATAGGTTTTGAAATACTTATAGTACCAATTAATTTAAATTTGTTTTGGTTAGGTTGCATTGGTATTATTATCGTATTGCTGGCAAGATTTATTTCAGTTGCCATACCAATTTCTTTATTAAAATATAAAACAGTTTTTGAAAGAAATATTATACCTATTCTAACATGGGGCGGCTTAAGAGGTGGCATTTCCGTCGCCTTAGCTTTATCACTTCCAACGTCAATGTTTAGTGAAGTATTTGTTTCTGTTACCTACATCATTGTTTTATTTTCCATTATAGTGCAGGGATTAACAATTGGCACTTTTGCAAGAAAATTAGCTGAGTAAAACCGAATGAGGAAATACGTTCAGGACATAAGAAATCATAGAGAAAATGCTGATTTTATTTAACCTCTTTAATAATTTAAGTAAAAGTAATGTTACAATATCGCATATAAAGAGTTACTGCTTTTATAACATTCGTAATAAACATAGAATTTTTTATACGAATAATATAAAGCCAATAACAACCCCGTGTAAGTTGGTATAGCCTTTAAAAGTAAACAGATAGTTTAATCATTAAGGTATATAAGTTTAGCGAAAAACATCAATAACTTTTGTTTTACTTTTGCCCTTCATGGCTCAAAAAAAATTACAGCGGTTTGCTCAGATCAAGACTTTTTCGAATGTTTTAGAATATCCCGAAAATATAAAAGGAGATTGGAAACTTTTTTTTGGTAACGCAAATCCCATAACATTAGAACTTGCCTGCGGTAAAGGTGAGTATGCTTTAAGTTTAGGCAGAATGCACCTCAAAAGAAATTTTATCGGCATTGATATTAAAGGTAACCGAATATGGGCAGGTGCAAGAACAGCACTTAACGAAGGATTAAATAATGTAGCATTTCTACGAACACAAATTCAGAAGATAACCGATTATTTTGCCGCCGGAGAAGTAGCCGAAATATGGCTCACGTTTCCCGATCCGCAGTTACGGATAAGCAAAGCAAAAAAGCGATTAACACATCCGCGCTTTCTGCGCTTGTACCAATCTATCATGCCGGGTGGTGTTGTGAATTTAAAAACAGATAGTCCTGATTTGTATCATTTCACCAAACAGGTTATTGAGCTTTTTCAGCTTGATACAATAGAGGATTTTGAAGATGTGTATAGTAATAGTGAAATTTGTGATGAGCTTAGAATAAAAACTTATTACGAAGGTTTGGATATTGCTAAAAGCAGCAGGATACATTATTTAAAGTTCTCGTTAAACAAACCCCTGCCAATAGAAGCAGATGAACAATTAAAACTTTTATTAAGTGAAGAAGCTGGTTGAAGGAGAGGATTTTTACTATAACGAGGCAGGGTTTATTGTTCTAACAGAAAAGTACCACCGTGAAAGAGGGTTTTGTTGCGGAAACGGGTGCAGGCATTGCCCTTATGAATATGAAAACGTGCCCGTGCCACAACGAATGGAACTTTTAAATAACAAGAAAAACAGGAAGCCCGAATAACTTTTCCGGCTTCCCGTTTTATTAATTCAGCATATTCTTGCTCATTAAGTACTCTGCAATTTGTATAGCGTTAGTAGCTGCACCTTTACGAAGATTGTCGCTAACAATCCACATGTTAAGCGTTTTAGCTTGGGTTTCATCGCGGCGTAATCTTCCTACAAAAACATCATCTTTTTCATGTGCCCATAACGGCATAGGATAAACCTGCTGCCCTGGGTCGTCCTGAACTATTATGCCTGGCGATTTTTCGAGCAGTTCCTTTACTTCATCAAGCTCAAATTCATTTTCAAATTCTACGTTCACGCTTTCACTGTGTCCGCCCATTACAGGTATGCGAACAGTTGTAGCGGTTACCCTTATGCTGTCATCCCCCATGATCTTTTTGGTTTCGTTCACCATTTTCATTTCTTCTTTGGTATAGCCATTTTGTAAAAAAACATCTATCTGTGGAATAACGTTCAGATCAATAGGATATTTATAAGCCATCTCAGTTTCCTCGTTCTTGCGTTCGTTCATTAACTGGGTAACAGCTTTTACACCGGTTCCCGTTACACTTTGATAAGTGCTAACCACAAGACGGTTTACTTTATATTTTTTATGCAAAGGATTTAAAGCCACTACCATTTGTATGGTTGAACAATTGGGGTTAGCAATGATCTTATCATCCTCTGTAATTGCATCAGCATTCACTTCAGGAACTACCAGTTTTTTCTCTGGGTCCATTCTCCATGCACTTGAATTATCAATCACTGTAATTCCTGCCTCGGCAAACTTTGGCGCCCATTCAAGCGAAGTGCTTCCACCTGCAGAAAACAATGCTACAGCAGGTTTGGCAGCAATAGCATCCTGCATGCTTACTACTTTATATTTTTTACCCTTAAAGTCAATTTCTTTGCCGACTGATCTTTCACTTGCAACCGGTATTAACTCTGTAACCGGAAAATTTCTTTCGGCTAAAACCTGTAACATTTTGGTTCCCACAAGGCCTGTGGCGCCAACAACAGCAACTTTCATGTGTTTGTTTTTTTGTTATAAATAGGCATAAAAAAAACCCTCCGTTTTGGGAAGGCCGTATATGTTTACATAATACAAACGTTGGCAACTTCCCTTAAGAGAGCTGTTTTTTAATACGCTTGATATGCTTTTGTTTATTTTTCATCCGGCGCGAATGTATATATAAACTGTTGAACTGAAAAAAAATAATTATAATTCAATCTTCAATTCGTCAACAGCAAATTAAATAAGAAAGAAATTGAATATTAAGCAAAAGCCTTGTATTTTTAGTCCTGCGCCAATAAGTTATCCGATGTATAAATTAATATCAATTATTCTTTTTACCATTTTTTCTTTTTCGTATCAAATCACTCAGGCTCAAATTAACGAGAGTTTCAACGATGGAGAATTTACAAGCAATCCTTCGTGGACAGGAAATACAGCCGATTGGATTGTAAACCCTGCTTTGCAATTACAAAGTAACAATACAGTTGCCAACAGCACTTTTTATTTAAGCACTGCCAATTCGCTTGCAACTACTACGCAGTGGGAGATGTACATAAAGTTGGACTTCAACCCATCTTCACTAAATTATGTTGATGTATTTCTTACAGCTTCAGCAAGTGATTTAAACAGCAACAACACCACAGGTTATTTCGTACGAATTGGTAATACCGATGATGAAGTTTCTCTTTACCGGAAAGATGCAGCCGGAGCAGTAACTAAAATTATTGACGGAGCAAATGGTATTCTTAATAACAGTACCAATGTAATGAAGATAAAAGTGATACGTGCAGCAGGTAACCAATGGACTTTGTTTAGAGACCTTAGCGGTACAGGAACAGGTTATGTTTCTGAAGGTGTTGTTACTGATGCCACTTATACCACGTCTGCTTTTTTTGGCTTTTTAGTTAAGCAAAGCACGAACAGTTTTTTTCAGCGACATTATTTCGACGATATACAAGTGCAGCCTTATTCCCCTGATGTAACTCCGCCTTCTGTTCAATCAGTAACAACTCCCACTCCTAATACTGTTAATGTTTTATTTAACGAACCTGTTGACCAAACCACTGCTCAAACAGTTGCAAATTATTCGGTAAATAATGCTGTAGGTAATCCTGTATCTGCCGTTCGCGATGCGGGTAATGCTGCATTGGTGCATCTTACTTTTGCCAATAATTTTCCTAACGGGGCAACCAATACCATTACCATAAACGGAGTTAAAGACCTTGCCGGAAATACGATCGCCAACGCAACAGCTACCTTCAGTTTCTTTATATCGCAGCGGTACGATGTTGTTATAGACGAAATATTTGCGGATCCCTCACCTGTTATTGCATTACCGAACGCAGAATTCATCGAACTAAAAAACATAAGCGGAAAACCGGTAAACTTACAAGGCTGGAGAATAGCTACCACTTCATCATCAAGCGCGGCATTTGGTTCGTATATTTTGCCTGCCGACAGCTTCTTAATAATTACAGGAACAAGCTCTGTTGCACTGTTTGCGCCTTATGGGCGAGTGCTTGGCGTTACTTCGTTCCCAGCGCTTATAAACGAAGGAACTACATTAACATTAATATCCAAAGAGGGAATAACTATTCATAGTGTGGCATATAATATTTCATGGTACAATAATGCAGTAAAAAGCGATGGCGGATGGACATTGGAAATGATAGATACACACAACCCATGCAATGGTGCAGAAAACTGGAAAGCAAGCGTTGACCCAAGAGGCGGAACACCGGGAACAAAAAATTCGGTTGATGCTGTAAATCCTGATAAAACAGCGCCGGCATTAGTACGGGCAGCAGCTATAGACAGTGTAAATGTTGTTTTAACTTTTAGCGAGCCGGTTGATAGTTTAAAAGGCGCCACCGCTGCTAACTACAGCATCAGCGATGGAATTGGTTCGCCTGTTTCTGCTATTACCATTTCTCCTTCGTTTACAAAAGTGCAGCTTACTTTAAGCAAGCCTTTAGCCCGCGAAAAGGTTTATACTGTTACTGCAAATAATGTTGCGGACTGCGGCGGCAATGTTATTCAGGCTGTTAAAACTGCCAGGCTTGGATTTGCGAGCCCTATAGATAGTTTTGGTATAGTTATAAATGAAATACTCTTCAACCCGCGTCCTAATGCAGTTGATTATGTTGAAATTTATAACCGAAGCTCAAAAATTTACGATCTTAAAAATCTGTTTATAGCAAACCGTTCTTCAACCACTAATGCCATTGGAAGTATTGTGCAGCTTTCTGCAGAAAACCTTCTTTTGTTCCCAGGGGATTATTTTGTTATCAGCCAGAACGGAGCTATAATTAAACAGAATTATACTGCCCAAAACCCCGACAACTTTATTAATGTAACGATGCCTTCTTTTCCTGATGATAAAGGTGTAGTTGTACTGCTGAATGCACAGGGACAAATTGTAGATGAACTGCGATACAATAAAAACTGGCATTCGCCTTTAATAGATAATGACGAAGGAATTTCGCTTGAAAGGATTGATTACAATAAGCCAACACAGGATAAAAATAACTGGCACTCTGCGGCTTCTACCGTTGGTTTTGGAACACCTTCTTACCAAAATTCTCAGTTTAGGGCCGATGTTGTTTTGCAGGGAGAAGTTACCGTAAGTCCGAAAGTATTTTCCCCTGATAATGATGGCTTTGATGATTTTGCTATTCTCAATCTTCAATTAAGTGAACCAAACTATGTAGCCAACATTACCATTTATGATGCAGCCGGAAGACCGGTAAAAAGTCTTGCAAAAAATGCAACACCTGGTACAACTGGTACTTTTCGCTGGGATGGGTTGGATGATAAGCTACGCAAAGTCTCCGTGGGTACTTATATAATCTATACGGAAGTATTTAATCTAAACGGTAAGAAGAGAGCCTTTAAGAATACGGTTGTTGTGGCGGCGAGGTTTTAAAGAAAAAGTATTAGAACAGCATGATTTTACTCCAATTGAACAAACACAAGTCAAAAAAATACGTTATTGAATTATTTCAGAAAAATATAAACCAAAAGTGGTTGAATTTGACTTAGTTTTAAGCTATCTAAGTCAAAAATTTCCTTTTGGAACTGCATCCCTTTCCTTTAGCCGTTGAAGTTGAAACTAAAGCTGTATTACGTAAAGCTGTTTTGGCACATAAGGCATTGGCTGAACTGAAAGGAGTAGTCAGCAGCATTCCTAACGAAAATATTTTAATAGAAACCCTTACTTTAAGAGAAGCAAGGGAAAGCTCTGCCATAGAAAACATAATCAGCACTATAGATGAGGTGTATCAAAGTAATTTGATGGCCCGGCAATTTGCTACACCCCAGGCCAAAGAGGTGCACTTATATGCAAAGGCATTGCGGAAAGGGTTTGAACTTGTAAAAAAGCATGGGCTGTTAACTTTAAAATACATATTAGAGATACAGGAGATAGTAGAACAAAATACTGCCGGTTTTAGAAAGCTGCCGGGAACTAAATTACTAAACGACAAAACGGGTGAAGTAGTTTATACTCCTCCGCAGGATTATACTGCTATTGTTGAACTGATGAATAATCTGGAAAAATTTATAAATACAGATGAAATGATGGATGCAGACCCTCTTATTAAAATGGCGCTTATACATCACCAGTTCGAAAGTATTCATCCTTTTTATGATGGTAACGGAAGAACAGGACGCATCATAAATATTCTCTACCTTATACAAAAAAACTTACTGGATTTGCCTGTTTTATATTTAAGCCGTTACATCATTCAACATAAAGGAGAGTATTACCGGCTTCTGCAGCAGGTACGGGAAAAAGGTGATTGGGAAAGCTGGATATTGTATATGCTGAACGGTATTGAGCAGACTGCAAATGAAAGTATTGTATTGATTAAAAATATCAGGGCTTTAATGCAGGAGTATAAACAAAATATACGCAGCAATCTTCCAAAATTATACAGCCAGGATTTACTGAATAATCTTTTTAAGTATCCCTATACAAAAATTGAATATATAGAAGCAGAGTTAGACGTAAGCAGAAGTACGGCTATCCGCTATCTTGAAAGCTTAGTGAAGACCGGCATTTTAAAAAAGCAAAAAATTGGCAGAGATAACTTTTATATTAATCAACGTCTGTTTGCATTGTTATCATAATGAGGAAACTAAAGCACATTGCTTAAGGATAAAGGGGGTGAAATTTTTTGAGCAGGAGGGTATTTTTATAAAAAGCCTGTAAAAGAAAAACAGCGGCTACCTGGGATAAAATGGAGCTTGTAAGAGAGCCAATTTGTAAACTCACCTCTTTAATTTCGTATTTTGCTTAATTAATGATGTAAGCAATGGCAGAACCAATAATTCACATAATTGACAATGACAGCGAGGCAGACACCTGCCGCAAATTTGTTTTGCCTAAGCTAAAAGATGAAAGCAATTGGACTGACGACCAAATCTTAGAACAACGACCTTTTACAGCAGGAAAAATTATTGTGATTGGCAGAATTGGACGGAGAAAGAAAGCGAAGAAAGCCGACTTCTTGCTTCGCTACTCACAAAACTTTTTAATTGCAGTTGTTGAAGCAAAGCGACAATACAAAACAGCAGCCGAAGGAATGCAACAAGCAAAAGAATATGCTCAAATACTTGGGCTGAAATTCGCTTATGCAACCAACGGGCAAGAAATTTTAGAATTTAATTTCATTACCGCACTTGAAAACAAAATTGAAAGGTTCCCAAGTCCTACCGAGTTGTGGAACAGATTAAATTCAATTGAACCAGTTAAAACAGAAATACAAGAAACATTACTAAAACCTTTTGTTGCAACGCCAGGAAAAGAAATAAGATACTACCAACAAATTGCAATCAACAAAGCTGTCAAAACAATTCTTGAAGGAAAATCCAGAGCATTACTCACACTTGCGACAGGCACAGGAAAAACAACAGTTGCATTTCAAATCATTTACAAACTTTGGAACAACCGTTGGAACATAAAAGGTGAACATCGAAGACCCAAAATTTTATTTCTTGCAGACAGAAGCATTTTAGTGAGCGACCCTCATGCAAAAGATTTTGCTTTGTTTGGTGATGCAAGATGTTTAGTTCCTGATGAAGGTTTGCCAAGCAGCAGAGAAGTATATTTTTCTACTTACCAATCTTTGGCAGAGGACACTAACAGGGTTGGTGCGTTCAGAACTTTGCCAAGAGATTTTTTTGACTTAATTGTTATTGACGAGTGCCATCGTGGAAGTTCATCAGACGACAGCAATTGGAGAATAATTTTAGAATACTTCAATCAATCAGTGCAATTAGGTTTAACCGCAACTCCGTTGCGTGATGACAACAAAGACACTTACGCTTATTTTGGAAATCCGCTTTACACTTACAGTTTGAGACAAGGAATTGAAGACGGATTTTTAGCCCCTTACATTGTACATCGCATAGTTACAGAAGCAGATGCAACAGGTTGGCGACCACATGAAGGACAACTTGATGCAAATGGACAAGTAATTCCTGATGGCGTGTATGCAACACCTGATTTTGAAAATTCACTTTCACTTTTACCAAGAACAAAAGCAGTTGCAAAACATCTTTACGATTTCATGTTAAAGAACGGAAGATTTGACAAGTCAATAGTTTTTTGTGTTGACCAGGAACATGCTGACCAATTGCGTAGGGAAATAAGTAATCTTAATACAGACCTTGTTCGTCAATATCCTGACTATGCAGTTAGGATTGTTTCAGAGGAAGGCGATGTTGGCAAAGGACATTTGGGTAAGTTCATGGACATTGACGAGCCAATTCCAGTTGTCGTAACTACTTCACGACTTATGAGCACAGGTGTAGATGTGCCCACCTGCAAAAACATTGTCTTGTTTCGGATGGTAAATTCAATGACGGAGTTTAAACAAATTATTGGCAGAGGAACAAGAGTACGAGAAGACAAGCAAAAATTATTTTTTACAATACTTGATTATACAGGAAGTGCAACACGAAATTTTGCCGACTCTGATTTTGATGGCGAGCCACCACTGATTACGGAAGAAGAAATTGATAACAATGGTGAAACTATCCCCGGCACTTATGAAGAATTTCCAGAACCGCCAGCTTATGATGAAGATGATTTTGAGGATTTTCAATTAAATGACGATGGAGGCGAGAACGACAGGAGAAAATATTATGTAACAGAAGGCGAAATGGGAATTGCTATTGAAACAATTCAAATCATTGACCCTGTCACCGGCAGTTTAATTACCGTTCAGCTTTCACAATATGCAAAGGAAAAAATCGCAACATTGTTTCCAAGTGTAAATGATTTCAGAAGCCATTGGAATAATTTGGAAGAAAGGAAACAAATCATTGAACAATTAGAGAATAAGGGAATTTCAATTGAGCAGCTTATGGAAATTACAAAACAAAAAGAAGCAGACCCATTTGACCTGCTATGCTTTGTAGCTTACGATTTGAAACCACAAACACGAAAACAAAGAGCAGAGCTCCTGAAGAAAAATAAAACTGATTTCTTTTCGCAATACAGTGAAAAGGCGCAACAGGTTTTGCAAATGATTTTAGAAAAGTATATTGACTTTGGCTTAAACCAAATTCGTCCTGACATAATTTCCGCTGAACCAATCAATCAAAAAGGAAATGAAATGGAAATTGTAAATGCTTTTGGTGGAATGGATAAATACAAACAGGCAATAGAGCAATTGCAAAGGTTGCTTTACGCAGAAGCAGCATAAAATTTATCATCTTCCTGACGTCAGGAAGATGATAAGAACAATGAAACCCAAAAAATGACCAAACAGAAAAAGGAGAAAAAGGAAAAGAAAGAAAAAGTCGCAATTCAGATTACACCGGCGCAACGCTTATCAGGCATTATTAAAAGCTGCCGCAACATCATGCGGAAAGACAAAGGCATGAATGGTGATGCAGACCGTTTGCCAATGCTTACATGGATTATGTTCCTGAAATTTTTAGATGATAATGAAACCCTGCAGGAAACACAAGCCGCACTGAAAAATAAAAAATATAAAGCAGCAATTGAAAGCCCTTACCGTTGGAGAGATTGGGCGAAGGATAAAAATTTGACCGGCGATGATTTGCTTGCATTTATCAATAACGAAAAAGTAAAGTTGACAGATGGAACGGAAAGAACGGGTTTGTTTTATTATTTAAGAGGACTGCAAAGCGAAACCGGAACAGAACGTAGGGATGTAATTGCAACAGTTTTTAAAGATGTTACTAACCGGATGATAAACGGGTATTTGTTGCGTGATGTAGTAAACAAGATTGATGAAATACATTTTACCAATAACGAAGAAGTAAATACACTGTCGCATTTGTATGAAAGTATTTTAAAAGAAATGAGAGATGCAAGCGGAGATGCAGGAGAATTTTACACACCACGACCAGTTGTGAAATTTATGATGGAAATGCTTGACCCTAAAATTGGCGAAACAGTTCTTGACCCCGCAGCAGGTACAGGTGGATTTTTAGTTGCAGCATTTGAGCATTTGAAGAAACAAGCCAAAACAGTAGAGCTGCAGGAAATTTTACAAAACAATTCTATCATTGGTGGGGAAGCAAAACCACTGCCCTACCTGCTTTGCCAAATGAATTTGTTGCTGCATGGCTTGAACTATCCGAACATTGACAGCGGAAATAGTTTGCGGGTTCCGCTCCGTGATATTGGTGACAAAGAAAGAGTTGATATTATTCTTACCAATCCGCCGTTTGGAGGCGAAGAAGAAAGAGGTATTCTCAATAATTTTCCTGATGATAAAAAAACAGCAGAAACGGCGTTGCTTTTTCTCCAGCTTATCATGCGAAAACTGAAACGCAAAAAGCCGGAAGCAAGGGGAGGCAGAGCAGCAGTTGTAGTTCCCAACGGAACTTTGTTTGCTGATGGAATTGCAGCGAGGGTGAAAAAACAAATGATTGATGAATTCAATTTGCACACGATTGTGCGTTTAGGTGATGGAGTGTTTGCACCATACACGGGTATTGCTTGCAATATTTTATTTTTTGAACAAGGAGAACCCTCAAAAGAAATTTGGTATTATGAATTGCTTCCACCATCTGACCGAAAAAATTATAGTAAAACAAGACCCATACAGAATGAAGAATTTGAGGAAATAAAAAAATGGTGGACAAAGCGGAAGGTAAATGACAACGCCTGGAAAGTAAAACTGGAAGAAGTTTTGTTTACTGACAAGGAAGGGAAATTACTGAATGTAAATTTGGATTTGAAAAACCCAAACCGAAAAAGCGAATTTGAATATCGTGAACCAACAGAACTAATAAACTCTTTAAGGGAAAAAGAAAAACGAGTAATGCAGTTGATGAAAGAAATTGAAAACATTATTTAAACAGTCGGCAATGAAGCATAATTGGGAAACAAAAAAATTATCTACTGTTCTTACTCAATACCGAGAAGAAATCTGGGTTAACGATACAAAGGAGTATCTGCAAGTAACAAATTCAAAATATGATGGAATTGTTTTGAGAGGTAAAAAAATGGGAATTGAAATAGGACGGAAAAGACAGTTCGTAGTTAATCTTGATAGATATCCCCACACAATAACTTTCACAAGACAGACGATACAAGTTGACGAAGCAATAGGGCTTTGTCCGCCAGAAGTTAATGGATGTATTGTAACTGAAAACATGCCTTTGTTTTCAGTTGAAAATGCTGAACCGAAATTTGTAGAATATTTTTTTAGAACAAGATTATTTCTTGACCAACTTAAAAAAACGGCAGCACTTGGAACTTCGCAACAATCTGTTCACGAAGATATTTTTCTCTCTTACGAAATTCCGCTTCCAACCCGACTCGAACAAAAACAAATCGTTTCCAAAATAGAAAGTGTAAAACTAAAGAGAGAAGAAATTCAACAGTTAAGAAGTGAGCAAGAAATAGAATTGATAAATTTGAAATACAGTATTTATTGCGATGCTGAAAAAGATTTTGAGAATGTTCCTTTGAGTTCACTCCTTACTTTTTCTGACAATTGGGAGAAGCCAACAGCAGGAACAATTTATAGACAAATGGGAGTTCGTGTTTGGGCAGAAGGTGGCTATGAAAGAGAAACTATTGAAGGAAGCCAAACTCAATATTCTTTTTTCATGAAAGTTGAAGCGGATGATTTAGTAATAAATAAAATTTGGGTTCGCAATGGAGCTTTAGCAGTTGTTCCTAAAGAATTAAATGGTTGTTTTGTTTCAACAGAATTTCCGACATTCAAATACGACCACAATATTTTAAATCCAAAATGGATTGGTTTTTTAATCAAGCAAAAAAAGTTTTGGGAACTGTGCGATGTAAAATCATTCGGCACAAGCGGCAAAAATAGAATAAAGCCAGAGCAATTTTTGAAAATCGAAATTCCACTTCCACCGATAGAAGAACAAAACAGAATTGTTTCTTTGCTTGACAAACTCAATGAAGTAAAAACCAATCATACACAAACCGAAAAAGAACTAACACAATTATTGCCTTCGCTGTTGGATAAGGCTTTTAAGGGAGAATTATGACGGTTGTAAAAAACAATATAAATGGTCTACATTCACTTGCACAGTTTGCTTTGTTTGTTTCATCATATCTGCCTTTGTTCATTCTCATTATTGCAAGACAAGTTTCAGAAAATTTTTCTTTTTTGCATTGGGGAGGTTTTACAAAAAAAAGTATTTACGCATTTGCAACGAATTTTGGATTATCGTCTGTTCTTTTTTTTGTTGCTCTGATTGGTTGGTTTGGTTTCAAAAAAACTTTGAGCAACATTGAAGAAGTTGCAAAAAATGGCTTTCCAGTTATTATTAAGGATGTGAAGAATAAAAATAGTGAAGCGATTGGTTACATTGCCACTTACATTATTCCTTTCCTTTTTCAGAGTTTTAATAGTTGGTTTGAATGCTTTTCAGTGTTGTTTCTTTTGGTAATTATTTACCGTATTTATATCAATTCATCTTTACTTTTGATAAATCCGTTTTTAAGTATTTGGTATGCAATTTATGAGATAGAATTTTGATGAAGGCGGCAAATCAAGAAATGGATTAGTTATTTCCAATGATAAATATTTGCAAGAAGAAACAGAGGTGAAACTTTATGAAATTGGATACAAACTTTATTTTGCTATAAATAATTAAGAAATGATTTTAGAAGAACTTTTAAAAAAAATTGAAGCGATTAAAATAGACAACACTTACTTGTATTTTATAACACGGGTTTTAAAGGCGGATACTAAAAAAACGGATAAGATCTTGAGTAAATATGAATTCAAAATTTATCAGATTGATGTAAATGACGAAATCAGAGAACATCTATATTCCTTAACTCAAGAACAATTACATCAGCTCATCAATAAAAAAACTGAAGTGCATGAATATGATGTGATTTCAGATGATACGCAACAGTTATTTACTTATTCAATGACAAACAAAGCAATGTCATTTGCTGATGTAGTGAACAATCAACTGAAAAACCGTATTCCAAAAATTACAGACCTTGAAGAAATAATTAAGAGCGAAGAACTTTGGGCTTATTGTGTTGGTTTCCATCATAAAGGAGAAGAGTGGATTTATACTTTTAGAAAAATTCTTTCCGGGAAGGTTGCAGTAGATGAGAAAGACAGTAATGTTAAGTCAGCCTTTAGAAAATACATTAGAACAAGATTTAATTCAAAAAGTAATAAACTTGAATTAATTGAAGGTGAAACCGTGAACCTGGATAAACAAATTGATTGCGTTTATTATCAAGATACATTTTATGTTGCCAAAAAATTGCAATTTGAGCAAATTGTTGGTTTGGAAGAAGAATATAGAATTCAGGCGACAGAAGTATTGACCGAATTAATTGCTACTGCAATGATTGAAGGACTTGATGTTATTGAAAAGCAAATTGAAAATAATGCGGCTTTACATAAAAAGCTTGTCCGTTTATCAAAAATTGGTAACTATCAAGAGCTTGATGCTTCAATGATTAAGAAGATGGCAAAAGTCGCAAAATCATTTGGTGATAAACTAAAACTAAAGAACGGAAAATTATTTATTGAAGATGAAACTGATATAGATTTAGCATTAAAAATGTTAGCAGATTATTACAAGCGAGGAGAAGTTTCAGGAAAAGCATATGGAACGTTTTCAGGAAAACAAATTCAAATACAGAGGTAATAAAAAACCTTCTCACCCTTCATGAAGTAGTTACGGTTGTTCTATTAAGCGAACCAAACAAAACATCTACCTTTCAAACTATAGCCAACGAGATAAAAAGAAGAAATTTATTTCCAGAACGAAAGAGAGGAATAACATTAGCCGAACAAATCAAATTGCGTACTTCCATTTCATCAAGCAAATACAAACATTGGTTTAACTTTATTCCACCTGATACTGTTCAGTTGTGGTAGACCGGTAGAAAGAGAACCGTTTTTTAGTTGCTTTCGAACGTCTTAATCAATAGAACATCCTGCACTGATTATTTTCACTTATTCATTTATAAGGAAATTAAAACAGAACCTTTTCCATTCAAACCAAATCAATATCAAAATTAACCAATTGTACAAACTCTTCAAGCCTTGCGTCAATATCTGCTTTGGTAATTTCAGTTAGCCGTTGTGTTCCAAATTTTTCAACACAAAAGCTTGCCATGGCGCTTCCTATAATTATAGCAGTCTTCATGTTTTCAAAAGAGATGTCTTTTGTGCGGGCAAGGTGGCCAATAAATCCGCCGGCAAAAGTATCTCCAGCGCCTGTGGGGTCAAATACATCTTCTAATGGTAAGGCGGGAGCAAAAAACACATGGTTTTCATGAAACAATAAGGCACCGTGTTCACCTTTTTTAATGATGAGGTACTTTGGTCCCATTGTGAGAATTTTGTTGGCTGCTTTTACCAGGCTGTACTCCTTACTTAATTCTCTTGCTTCGCTGTCGTTAACCATCAGTACATCAATCATGGTAAGAAGGTTTTTTAAATCATCTAATGCAATCTCCATCCAAAAGTTCATGGTATCCATTACTATCAGCTTTGGCCGTTTCCTTAATTGCTGAATAACGCTTATTTGTACTGCAGGAACAAGATTGCCCAACATAAGAAAGTCGCAATCCTGGTAGCTCTCGGGCACAACAGGTTGAAAATTTTCAAGCACATTAAGTTGTGTCTCTAAAGTATCGCGGGTATTCATATCCATGTGATAACGGCCGCTCCAAAAAAAAGTCTTTTCGTCTTTCTTAATTTGTACACCTTCTACAACTACGCCGCGTGCAGTTAATTTATCTAATTCTTCCTGCGGAAAATCGCCGCCAACAACAGAGATCTGTTTAATAGGTTTGCAAAAATTAGAAGCGCTCCAGGCTATATAAGTTCCTGCACCACCAATAATTTTATCCGACTTTCCAAAGGGAGTTTCAATAGCATCAAAAGCCATAGAACCGACAACAATTAGAGACATAAAAAAATGAAGTTTATTAGAATAATTACTCGATTAACATCTTGTTTAAAAACAAATCTTATCGTCGGGGTGCGAAGCTAAAGGATTTTAGGGAACATAGCCTGATAAACCGTTTTCAAAATATTTAGTTACAAATAACCGTTCAACCATTACCAAATACTAACAACCGTTAGTTTTAAATATATTTGCCCTTTTCAGGTTTTTCTAAAGCACGATTGGTGGTATGGCAAGAATAAAAAGTACCGAAAATAACAGCAAGAGAGAAGTGATTATAAAAGAGGCTTCTAAACTTTTTAAAGAAAAAGGGTTTAATGCTACCAGCATGCGCGACCTTGCCGACAGTGTAGGCGTAGAAGCGCCAAGTTTATATAACCACATACAATCGAAAAGCGAATTATTAAAAATAATATGCAGTAACGTAGGAGAAAAATTTGCAGCTAAAATAGCTGAGGTAGAAGCCACAAAAATTCCGGCAATTGAAAAGGTTGAAAAGCTGCTTCGTTTTCATATTCATGAAATGATCCATTATTACGAAGATGAATATGTGAGCGGCCACGAATGGCGTTACCTTAAAGACCCTTTTTTAAGCGAGTATCGCGAGCAAAGAAGGAATTACCGCAAAAGGTTTACCGCAATCATACAGCAAGGAATTGATCAAAAAGAGATTAAAGAAATAGATGCAAATACTGCTGTTCTTATTTTATTAAATGCCATCACGAGTATTGATCAATGGCACCGCATAGTACATAAAGTAAGCAGTAACGAATTAGAGGAAAATATTATTACCATATTAATTGAAGGCTTAAGAAGCAATCCTTCAAAAAGCTGATTTTTTGCCAGCATCAAAAAAAGAGGAAAAGAAGTAATGTCTGCGCATTTTCATAAATTAAAAGTGAGAGAAGTTAGGAGAGAAACACCGGAATGTGTGTCTATCGCTTTCGATGTTCCGGAAGAGTTGAAAGAAAATTTTATTTATAAACAAGGTCAATACTTAACAATAAGAACTAATATTAATGGTGAGGAAATTCGCAGGTCGTACTCCGTTTGCAGCAGCCCTTTGCAAAACGAATTGCGGATTGCAGTTAAGAAAATTGACAGCGGCATTTTTTCATGCTATGCCAACGAGCAACTAAAAAAGGGAGATGAAATTGAGGCAATGCCGCCAATGGGAAAATTTTTTACCCAGCTAAATGAAGCAAACAAAAAAAGCTATGTTGCTTTTGCAGCAGGCAGTGGTATTACACCTGTTCTTTCTATCATAAAAACCACGCTTTATACCGAGCCAAACAGCCAGTTCACTTTAGTTTATGGTAACCGTAACCGGCACAGCATTATTTTTAAAGAAGATATTGACGCAATAAAGAATAAGTTCATAAACCGTTTTTGCGTCATTCACATTTTAAGCCGCGAAAAAATGGATGCACCCATAAACTTCGGGCGGATAGATGGTGAAAAATGTAAAGTGCTTTTTGAAAACATAATTGATGCACCAAGCACCGATGAATTTTTTATTTGCGGACCTGAAGAAATGATCTTTTCTGTAAAGAATTTTTTAGAGGATCAGGGTGTAGACCGAAAGAAAATTCATTTTGAATTATTTACAACGCCCGAAATTATAAAGCAAATAGCCGATATAAAAAAAACAAACAGCAGCAGCAATTTCAAAAGCAAGATTACCATTAAATTGGATGGTGCTGCATTCGATTTCGATCTTGCCTTTGAAGGCGATAGTATTTTAGATGCTGCACTAAAACTGGGCGCTGATCTTCCCTTTGCTTGCAAAGGTGGTGTATGCTGCACATGCCGGGCAAAATTGATTGATGGAGAAATTGATATGGATGCAAATTTTTCTTTAGAGCCCGAAGAGATTGAACGGGGATTTATATTAACCTGCCAATCGCACCCCCGCACAGAAAAGGTAGTGGTAGATTTTGATATTAAATAAGAAGGCTAAAAAAAGTTTTTGCAGTTTAATTATTCTGCTACATTTACAAATGCTTAAAAAACTAACGGTTGTTAGTTTTTTAAGAAAAGTTCTTTACTTTTATGCTTAAATAAGCATGATGTCTGTTCACGATGTGGAAACCCTCTTTCAGGATAAGGTTGATAAAGAGATAAAGATTGAGCCGAAAGACTGGATGCCAGAGAAGTACCGGAAGACACTAATCAGGCAAATAAGCCAGCATGCTCATAGCGAAATTGTAGGTATGCTGCCCGAAGGAAACTGGATAACCCGTGCCCCATCGCTTAAACGAAAAGCAACGCTGGTGGCAAAAGTTCAGGATGAAGCAGGACACGGATTATACCTTTACAGCGCAGCAGAAACTTTAGGAATTACGCGTGAAGAAATGTTGGAGCAACTGCACAACGGTACGGCAAAGTATTCTTCCATATTTAATTATCCAACCCTTACCTGGGCAGATATAGGAGCAATCGGCTGGTTAGTTGATGGAGCAGCAATAATGAACCAGGTGCCGCTATGCCGGTCAAGTTTTGGTCCTTATGCAAGAGCGATGGTCAGAATTTGTAAAGAAGAAAGTTTTCATCAGAGGCAGGGCTTCGAGATTTTACTCACTCTAAGCAAAGGAACTGAAGCACAGCGACACATGGCACAAGATGCAATTAACCGCTGGTGGTGGCCAAGTGTTATGATGTTTGGCCCAAAAGACGATGAAAGCCCAAACACTTTGCAAAGTATGAAGTGGAAAATAAAGCGTTTTACAAACGATGAGCTACGCCAAAAATTTATTGATGTTTGCGCAGAGCAAATAAAGTTTTTAGGATTGACCTTGCCCGATAAAGATTTGAAATGGAACGAGCAAAGAGGTCATTACGATTTTGGAAAGATTGACTGGAACGAATTCTGGCAGGTGGTTAACGGAAACGGACCCTGCAACAAACAACGTCTTGATGCCCGACGCAAAGCGCACGAAGAAGGAACCTGGGTACGTGAAGCTGCAATAGCATACGTAAAAAAGAAAAAGTTGAAAGCTACTATGGTAGCAGCATAATATTTATGGTGAAAAGGGAGCTGGCAGGCCTCTAACGATTGCTTGCATGTTTTATTAGCCGGCTCCTCTTTTCACCATATTTTTTTTAAAATTAGCTGCAATGGAAAAGGAGTGGCCTTTATGGGAGGTCTTTATAAGAAGCAGGCAGGGATTGGATCATAAGCATGTTGGCAGTCTCCACGCCACCGATGCACTAATGGCCATTGAAAATGCCCGTGATGTTTATACCCGCCGGATGGAAGGTGTAAGCATTTGGGTAGTAGAAAGCAAATACATTCATGCAAGTAACCCTGATGATGCAGCCAGCTTTTACGAACCCGCAAACGATAAAGTTTACCGTCACCCAACTTTTTACGATCTGCCTGATGAGTTGAAGAATATGTAGTGGGTTTAGTTGAAAAGTTGATTGGTTGGTAAGAAAGAAGTTGATTGGTTGATAAGACATGTTATGATGAATGAAAAACAACATCAAAGTTTTACAGAATTAGAAGTTTGGAAAAAAGCGAGGATTCTGAAAAACGAAGTTTTTGAATTGGTTAAAGCATTTCCAAATGAAGAAAAATATTGTTTAGCAGATCAACTAATACGTGCATCTTGCTCTGTTAATAGTAACATTTCAGAAGGTCATGGCAGATATACTTTTAAAGATCAAATTCATTTTTGTGTTCAAGCAAGAGGTTCCCTTAGTGAAACCTATAATCATCTTATAGATGCTCTCGATTGTTCTTATATCAATGAAGAACAATTAAAATATTTTAGAGCTAAAATTGACGAAATTGAAAGATTGCTTAATGGATATATTTCCTTCTTAAGAAAAAATATTTGATAAAATGTCTTTTCCTCCAAATAACCTGTCAACTACTCAACCAATCAACCAATCAACTTTTCAACTCATCAATTACGCCCTTCACCTTGCCGATAATGCATTAATTCTTGGTCATCGAAACAGCGAATGGACAGCACACGGGCCAATATTAGAGCAAGATATCGCCATTAGCAATATTGCCCTCGACCTTATTGGCCAGTCAAGAAACTTTTACCAGTATGCAGCAGAGCTAATTAATCAAAATAAAAGTTCACATTTTTTCTCAGAAGATGATCTTGCATACTTAAGAGATGTCATCGATTTTAAAAATTGCTTGTTGGTTGAACAGCCTAATGGCGATTGGGCACAAACTATTCTTCGCCAGTTCTTCTTTAGTGCTTACCAATTTTTTTTTTACGGGCAACTTAAACAATCTAACGATGAAAGACTTTCTGCTATTGCAGAGAAGTCATTAAAAGAAACTACTTATCATGTAAGATGGAGCGCAGATTGGGTAGTTCGTTTAGGCGATGGAACAGAAGAAAGCCGTAACCGTATGCTGAAAGCTATTGATGAGCTATGGATGTTTACCGGAGAACTTTTTGAAAATGCTCCTTATGAAGAAACTGCTTTTCATAATGGTTTTGGCGTGAATGTAAAAGAGATTGAACCTTTGTGGAACGAAAAGCTAACAACGGTTTTTGAAGAAGCAACATTACCAGTACCTCAAAAACCAGCTTTGCAAAAAGGGGGAAAAACAGGAATACACTCTGAGTATCTTGGCTTTATTTTAGCGGAGATGCAGTTTTTGCAAAGAACTTATCCAAATTCAAAATGGTAAAGCACAGCTAAATCCTTGGAGGGAGGACTTGAAATGAGTACTATTATTAATTATATTGACCGAGGGGCAGCAACTTTTACCAACTTAAATGAAGAAGAAAAAAAGGTATGGGCTATACTCGAACAAGTAGCTGATCCTGAAATTCCCGTATTAAGTATTGTTGACCTGGGCATAGTTCGCGAAGTAAAAATCTCAAATTCTCCAATCCCCCCGAAGGGAGGCGGGGGGGCTTTAATTACCATTACTCCAACTTACAGCGGTTGCCCCGCAATGGATATGATTGCTATGCAAATACGCATCGCATTACTTCAAAACGGGTATCGGAATATAGAAATTACAACTGTTCTCTCACCTGCCTGGACAACCGATTGGATGACAGACAAAGGGAAAGAAAAATTAAGGGCTTATGGTATTGCCCCTCCTGTTGGTAAAAGTTTCGACTCTAAATATATTGAAGATATCAAGGTAGAGTGCCCCCAATGTCATTCAAAAAACACACATCTTATTAGCCAATTTGGAAGCACTTCATGTAAGGCATTGTTTCAATGTAATGATTGCAAAGAGCCGTTCGATTATTTTAAATGCCACTAAAAGCATATTTTTATATAAAATTAATAGAATGAACTGGCAGGAAAACATTGTCTCTAATCCTGAAATAATGTTTGGCAAGCATTGTATAAAGGGAACAAGAATTCCTGTGGATTTAGTTGTTGAGAAACTTGCAAATGGAGAAACCATAGAATACTTTTTAACAGCATACCCAAGGCTAACAAAAGAAGATGTATTTGCGTGCCTGCAATATGCTGCTTCATCTGTTAGGAACGAAACTATTTATGCAGCCTGAGTATGTTTTTGTGGCAGATGAAAGTGTGGACTTCGATCTTGATAAGATTTATACGGGATAAAGGACTTTCGTTTTTTTAGATACACGCAGAATTTGCTTCACTAAAAGATAACCCGGTTCTTAAGTTTGCTGTAGAAAAGAAGGCCATTTTAAATAACAGAGGATGAAGATTTTGGCGAATTAGTTTTTAAATTGAAACTTCCACATTCCAGTATTTTACTTTTAAGAATGGGCGATATGCCTCCCGAACAAAAGAATGAATTAGTATTTCACTTTATCACAAAATTCTCTTTGCAGCTTTCTCAAAACTTTTCAGTAATAAAACAGGGAAAATTAGAATAAGAAAATTGTAGTTAACATGTCTTCCATTCTTTTCGAAATTAAAGATAACATTGCCTTCCTCACTTTCAATCGCCCGGATAAGCTCAACTCTTTCAACAGGGAAATGGCATTGAGTTTACAGCAACGATTAGATGAATGTAAACAAGATGAAGTAAGGGCGGTATTAATTACAGGTGCCGGAAAAGCCTTTAGTGCCGGCCAGGACCTGGCCGAAGTAACAGACCCAAACGGACCGGGAATGGAAAAAATCTTAAGCGAACATTTTAACCCGATTATACTTAGAATAAGGCAGCTTCAAAAACCTGTTATTGCAGCAGTAAACGGCGTAGCGGCAGGTGCCGGGGCTAATATTGCTCTTTGCTGCGATATTATTGTAGCTACTCAATCTGCCTCATTCATCCAGGCTTTTAGTAAAATTGGTTTGATACCCGATAGCGGGGGCACTTATTTTCTTCCTCGTTTAATCGGATGGCAAAAAGCAAGTGCTTTGATGATGTTGGGCGATAAAATCTCTGCAACCGAAGCAGAAAGGCTGGGGATGATCTATAAAGTTTTTAATGACGCTAACTTTAATGAGGCAGGTTTAACTATTGCAGGCACACTTGCAAAAACGCCTACACGTGCACTTGCTTTTACTAAACAAGCATTGGAAAGTTCATCAGCTAATACACTTAATCAACAGTTGCAACTCGAAGATAAACTTCAGCAGCAGGCAGGAGCAACCAATGATTTTAAAGAAGGCATACAGGCTTTCTTAAAAAAAAGGGTACCTGTTTTTGAAGGTAAATAAGTAATTGAAAGCAAAATATGTAGTTGAAACAAGTTCCGTTTACTTTTGAATAAGGAACGATAATTGCTAAATGTGGAAAAATAATTAAACCTAATGAGAAGGGTATTGAACATGAACACGAATAGCAATAGTTTACACTTCTGGCTGTTACTGTTAAGAATAGCAGTAGCATGTTTTATGCTAACTCACGGTTGGCCAAAGGTGGAAAAAGTAATAGCCGGCAATTATCAATTCGCCGATACTGTTGGGATAGGTTCCAAAGCTTCTCTTATATTAGTAGTTTTTGCTGAGGCAATTTGCTCTGTATTAATACTTATCGGTCTTGTTACACGTCTGGCAACTATTCCTTTAATTATCAATATGGCCGTGGCTGCATTTATTGCACTTGGGCAGGCACCTTTTGAAAAGAAAGAATTAGCGCTTCTGTATTTGTTGATTTATATAACGATTGCAGTTTTAGGACCGGGTAAATATTCTGTGGATGCTGCAAGAAACAGGGGGTTTCGATAACTTAATTTCAGAGGCATGTAAGAATACTTAAACTATAATAATAAACTCTACCACTTCCGGGCATCCTTCAAAACAGATATGAACACAACTATACATTAAAACGCTCTCTTTTTACTTACTTCATTTTTTTTTATTTTAATTAAATTCTTTGCAGTTTAAATAAACTTATTAACTTTATATAGTTGCATAACTAACTATATGTTAAACAACCAATTTAAGCGCGGCGAGTTATATAGTTTTATAACAGGGATGGCATCTACAGCATTGGCAAGGCGGTTACAGAAAAATTTTAAGCAGGCAGGTATCGAGGTAACAATTGAGCAATGGAGTGTTTTATACCATTTGTGGAAGGAAGATGGATTAAGCCAGCAGGATTTATGCAACCAGAGTTTTAGAGACAAGCCAAGTATTACGCGCCTGGTAGACAACCTCGAAAAGCTAAAGCTGGTTAAGAGAGTGCCATCGAAAGATGACAGGCGTATAAATCTCATTTACCTTACCGAAGCTGCCAAAACCCTTCAGGAACAAACAATGGATATGGCAAACCAAACATTGAACGAAGCTTTGGATGGAGTAAGCAAAGAGGATATTGAATTATGCAAAGCGGTGCTTCAAAAAGTGCATGACAATTTAGCCCAAGCCCCTAACCCCTGAAGGGGAGTAAGGGAAGCCCCAACCCCTGAAGGGGGGTAAGGGAACTAAATATAATATATTACTTATTAAACTCCCTGCTCCCTTTAGGGCTGGGGCAAACTTAAAATATGCAAACATCACAACAAACAACCTTATTAAAAGGTGGTGAATGGCTGATGAAGGAAAGCTCTCCTTTCGAAACTTTTGTTCCTGAAGATTACAACGAAGAGCAACAGATGGTAAAAGATATGTCATATCAATTTTTAGAAAATGAAATAATGCCCGTTGTAGATCGTATTGATGAAATGGAAGCAGGTTTAATGCCGGCGCTT